>SMTZ1_10001530_pt1 | contig 40668 bp, 46 predicted proteins | sample DeeMarSWOR136_30_FD_25667 | JGI IMG/M metagenome (IMG submission 25667)
CCAAGGTCTCCGGGTAATGCCCCTATCGCTAGGTCGAACTTTTTCAAGGTATCGACAAGTTTTTGGTAGTTGCGTGCATCTAATTGAACCCCGGAGACATTCTTTTTGTTGATAACAGTAGCTACCTTTTCAGCTTTAGTTCGGTTTCTACCAGAGACAACAATCTCGGTTGAAGGCATGCTTTCAGCTAGATCTGCTGCTATAACAGAACCGATATTTCCATAACCTAAAACTAGTATTCTCATATCAAATCCAACAGGTCACAACTAACTAATTCTTATCTATTTTAGGCTTTTCAAAACTAGATACACGGAAACATAGTACTTTCTATAAGGATATCCCTGATTCATGCAAATCAGCAAGTCGAGGCAGCCCAGTTCTTGCACCCATCTTCGTTATGCACCTCGACGCCACAAAATTCCCAAGTTTTCCACATTCCCATAAACTCTTGTTCTTAATCAAACCATAAAGAAACCCAGCATTCCACGCGTCGCCCGCACCAGTAGTATCGACAGCTTTCACTTTGAAAGGCTCTACAACATGACTTTCTTTGCCATCAGTAACGAAACATCCATTCCTGCCTAACTTAATCGCCACAACCTTAACTCCTTCAGCTATCAAAATCTTAGCGCCATCTTCATATTCTTTATCTGTAAGTAGGTTCAGTTCAATTTCGTTTGGAAACATAACGAAAACCCGTTTTATGATAGGCCGCAACGCCGACAAACCCCTTTTAGCATACAGCATACCTGGGTCAAAACTCACTTTGGCGGGCTCTGGAAGTTGCCCAACAAGTTTTTTCTGACTTTCAAAGGATTTTTCACCCACAAAAGAAGTAAGATGAAAAAGTGTAGTTCTTCTCACATACTCTGCACCGACTTCCTCAAGATCTATGGTGTCGTTAACGCCTGGAGCCACATAAAGTGCCCTTCCACCTCCCCTGTCAACAAAACCCATCACAATACCGCTTCGCCCACCCTTTGCAACGATTACCTCATTTGTGTCAACATTTTCTTTTTTAAAGTCATTAAGTAAGAGTCTCCCTTCACGGTCATCTGCAACTTTACCAATGTATCCAGTTTTTAGTTCTAAACGCGCCAAGCCTACAATAGTGTTGGCAGCGGATCCACCGCATGATTCTTTGGATTTAACAATGAAACTTTCCTCTTCCCTTCCAGCTATCTTGTTTACTTTGAAGAGCTTGTCTACGTTCAAGGCACCAAAACCTACAACGTCAAATTCAGTCATGGAAACAACTCTCGCAAGTAAATCTTGTATTTGCCCAGCTTGCCTCTATAGTTGCCAGCAGAAATTGTACGAACTCCTTTCGCGTGGCATACAGCTTCAATTCCAGCTTTCATCGCTGCTTTCACAGCATCCAAAGAAATACCGTTGATTACAATTTCTGGAATAAAATGGATGCCCTCAGGAACTTTAGATGTACTGCCAAGTTTCTCTTTTAACGACGGACAATAGGGATGATTAGTCGTAGGACCTATATGTGGAAATTTAGTTTCAGGCTTTGACCCAGCAGAGCAAATGCCGAAAGGCGCTACAACTCCTGCCACTTTTCCAATTGCTTCAAGAGCTTTTCTTCCCGCAGTCATAATCGCTTTTTTCGTTTCGCACATGTACCAAAAATTAGCACCCATGACGCCCTTTGCATAGCCCAAATATCTTTCTATAAGAAAATCTTGCACCATCAAGGGAACAACAATAACATTACGGCTATAACGTTCCTCTTCCCACTCAAAACCGTCTCCACAATGACCAACTCCTTTCATCATATCCAGTTTTCCCGTAGGATCTGGCAAAGCGTCAAAGAGAGCTGTAAAGGGTTTCACAAGTATGTCTTGTCTGATACGGTAGGACATTTCAGTTTCAAACTTCGCTAATGAATTTTGTAAAGGCTTCCTAGCATCTATGCCACCCCAAAACTGCAAAATTGCTCCTCGACGACCGTCTGGCGTTTCTTTTGAGCTTAACCATTTTTCAATTCCACCTTCAACTCTTCCTATGACTATAGAAGGCGTCGCTGTTGCGTCTTCCGCAGCACTGTGTAAAACCTCTTCGTCCTCAGCAGTGATAATTACTCTGCAGTATAAACCTTCGAAAGCTTCTGCATACGTGTTTTTAATTTCTGCCTTCATAAAATACATCTCCAAAAGAGAGACAAATAAGTTTTAGATGCATCTCAGCCCAACCCTCCCACTTTTTCGCCTCTCACAAGCTTCCTAAAAGTGCTGCTTTCAGTAGCAAGCTCTCTCATGTTGTACGTGTTGATTTTGCTCATTTTTGGCAATCTTTTTGGAAACAGGGTTTGAAGTTTCTCTTGTAATGCAGGATTCACGTTGTATCTTATTAGACTTTTAAATCCCCAATTATCCACAAAATCACATGTAGATGCCTTTCCAAGCCTGTTGAAAACGTCGGCAATCATTGCAACAACAACATTGTTTGTTGAAAGAACGGCAACTTCAGCTTCGCGAACAGCATAAGCGTTGCCATTGAAAGAGACTGTAACTCCGCCGTTTTCTCTGACCAACCTAAAACATTCAACATCTGTGATGCTGTCGCCAACATACATTACACTGCTTAAACCGCTTCTAGTCTCTTCAACAATTTTTCTTATTGCGTTTGCCTTTTCAACACCTCCTATTGGATTAATTTCTTCAAGCATGATGCCTGACTCCATCTGCAGGATTTCTTTCCAAAAAATCTCGTATAACTGCTTAATCGTCTGTTGGTCTCTTTCGGAAAAGTCTTGTAGCGATTTTGCTCCTTCAGGGATTTCAATTAAAGGCATTGCACATATTTCTTGTCCAAATTGCTTAATTTTCTCCTGTTCTTCTTTGTCCATGTGGTAAGCGTCAATGTTTAGTGTGGTGCAATATGTGTTCTTATATGGAAAATCTAATTCATCGCATAAAACTCGGATATAATGCTCGTAACTGGTGCTCACAATAAAACTAGGAATGATGCGGCTCAGAAAATGTAATGCATCCTTTGCGCCTGGCATCAATAGAATGTTTTGATCAGAAAAATCCATCATTTTCTTATTCGTAACTTTGTAGGCTTTGAGGAAAGGAATTATAAGTTTCAAAGTGTCGCCAGCCTTGTATCCACGGCGTTTGACTATGTCTGCTAGAACATCGTCGTATCTGCTGATTTGGGTGAAAAATTTCTCACCTTCTGGAATAAAATGGCATACTAACTCGAAGGCGTTATCGTTTTTTGAAATTGGGCCTTCACAGTCTGTTATGAAGACTGTCTTTGCTTCCTTCACCTATTTTTGCGCCTCAATCTCTCAATATGCTCTACACTTTTTTGAATGTGTTCACTGGAGGCTATGTCGTTTCTATTCCAAAGAGCGCCGCCTTCAACTGCTCTTATGCCTTTCAAAGAAAGCTCGCGAGCATTATTGATAGTGCCTGCGATGCCAACGACAGCAACGGCTCTGGAAGTAAGAGCATAAATTCCGTCGTCTCTAAGTTCCATAGAAGCAGGATAAACTCGAACTTGATCCCCAAGTTTATAGGTTTCTTCTAATTTCACAGGCTTCCCGATTTCTTCTCGATTCACTTTATTTGGAAACACATCTATGTATCCACCATAGGAGGGTGGTGCCTTGTAAGTTACTACTGACGCCTCTCTCGCAATTTCCACCTTCGTTAAGTTGCCTTCTACCATTTTAAGGCAAATGTCTACAAAGTCGTCTTTGAGAAGCGGCAATATGTTTATTATTTCAGGGTCACCTGGCCTGCTGTTGTTTTCTAAGATTTTTGGTCCTTCTGCCGTGTGAGTAAAAGCAACATAAAATGGGACTCCTCTCAGTTCATCACCGCTTCCCTGCTCCTTCATTAGATTGAAAATTCTGTTCACTATTTCAACTTCTTTCTCACGGTCTTCAGCTGTCATGAAGGGTAGAAGGTTACCCTTGTTTTTGTAAGATCCCATTCCACCAGTGTTTGGACCTTTATCTCCATCAAAGGCTCTCTTGTAATCTCGAGTTTCCGGCAAAGCTACGAGATTTTTTCCATCGCAGAAAACTTGGAAACTGGATTCTTCGCCTTCAATTTTTTCTTCAATAATTACTTGCCCATGTTGATAGTTAGCTAAGAAGTGGTTGAATAGTTGTTGGCGCGTTTTAAAGTGGTCTCCCCAAACGCCTACTCCTTTTCCTGCTGCTGGAACGTCTGGCTTCACCACTGCTTGGTTGCCCAACTCATCCAACCATACATAAACAGCCTTTTTCACCTCAGCAGTGCTGTTGTATTCTTTTGGGTTGAAAACCTTGAATCTCGGGTTAACTGTGGGTACAGCTTCTTCAAAGAGACGCCTTTGTGCCACTTTGCTTGCTTCAATAGCATATCGTTTTGTTGGGCAAATCATAGGAATGTCTGTTTCTTTTTCCACAGCATCTCTTATACCATTAATTATGGGTTTTTCTGGACCAACTATTCCAAAGTCAATCTTGCTCTGCCGTCTTGCAGCAAACTTACAAATCGTATTTACATCAAAATCAGAAACAACAACATGTTCCGATACATTTTTTGCGTTGAAGGGATTTTTTTGTTTATCAACAACATAGATTTTTGTTCTGTAGTCTAGACTGCGTTGAAATGCGTCTATCATAGCTACTTCCCGAGCACCATAGGAAATGACTAAAATGCCCACTTTTTCTATAAGCTATGCCCTCCAATTCTTGTGTGACTCTCAAGCTATTTATTTCTAAATAAGATTCTCAACATCTATCTCGCAAATTCTTCCAGTTTCTTTGTGTCCCCTCTCAAATCTTCTACGCATCCAGTTTGCCAATCTCTGCGCGAGAGGCGTCGGATACTTACCCGTAACACACCCAAAGCACAACTCGTCTTTTTTCATACCAGTGGCTTTGACAAAACTGTCTATAGATTGGTAATTTACCGAGTCTGCACCTACCACTTGAGCTATTTCCTGAGGACCTCTTGTAGAGCCTATCAGTTCGCCATAAGTCGCCATGTCAATACCGTAAAAGCAGGGACCTCCAATTCGGGGAAAAGTGATGAACAGATGTACTTTTTTGGCACCCAAGTTTCGCATCTTTTCAATGACAACTCTTGTGGTGTCGCCTCTCACTATGCTGTCATCGATAACTATAACATTCTTTCCCGCCAATTTGTGGTCTACAATGTTAATTTTCCGGTTTATAGTTGAATACCGTTCTTGCGACAAAAGAATAAAGGCTCGTTCAGTTACATAACGGTGTCTTCTTGTACATCTCTCCCAACGAAGTCCAGTCTCTTCATGAAGTCCAAAGGCTGCATCATCGCTTGTTTCAGGCAAAGACAATATTAGATCAGCGTCTTTTACAATATCAGAATGTTCTTTTCCTAAATTTCTTCCAAACGCTTCCCTAACTTCGTACACGTATTTACCATTGAGCTTTGAGTCTGGACGGGCAAAATAAGCAAACTCAAAAGCGCAAAGAGCCTTTCTCTTTTTAGCTACAAGTTGTTTACGGTCAAAACCTCCCTTAGAAGCGATAACGAACTCGCCAGGCTCTATTTCAAAGCCATAGTTAAAACCATTTATGTCAAGACCCACTGTTTCAGAAGAAAAAGCACAAATATTTCCCTCAGTATTACAACCACTGCAAAGAGGTCGTAACCCATAGGGATCTTTAAAGGCAAACAAGTCACCTTCTTGGGTTATGCCGCTCAATGAAAATGCACCTTCAATTTCTTCCATGCAGGTTTTAACCGCAGACTGCAAATCATGGTTTTTCATGAGCTCTATTGCAAGTTTTCTACAGATTAATTCGGCATCACATTCATAGGAAAAATCAGGGACAGTCTTACAGATCTCCTTTTTCATCAGATTAGTATTGACAATATTTCCATTGAACGAAACAGCTAACTTGAACTTTTCCGTCTCCACCGTAACTGGCTGGGTGCCTCTAATCAATGCTTCCTCGTCTAGCCCCCCAGACGTCGTATATCGCACATTTGCGATGCCAACATGACCAGGCAAACGAGTTAACCATTCTTGAATTTTTTTCCTTTTTATTTTAGGAATAAGATCCAAGCTGCGGTAGGCGTTAAATTGACCATCGAAGGTTAAAAACCCGTGGGATTGGTGACCTCTATGATTCTGGGCGCGCATGCCCCAATAAACATGCGAAAAGATTGGTTTTCGTTTGAAATCAATGGCGCTGAATACGCCACACTCCATCCCAACGGAGTCTTCCATAATTCTCTGTTATGGATACAAGTATTTATCAATTTTGCACATTTTTGAAAATAAGAATTGACAGTAAATTGTAGAAGGAAAGAGGATTACGTCACCTTAGAAACCGTTTTCAACAGGTCGGAGCGCGTTATTATACCTATTACATCACCTTTATGCATAACTAAAACCCCCGGGTGATCTTCCAACAAGGGGCGAATCATATTTACAGCCGTGTCCTCTGGAATACACGGCAGCGGAGGATCCATTATTCTCTCTACAGTTTCGTCTGCTATGTTAATGTGGAGGTTTTTGATAATGCTTTCTTCCGTCACGGTACCAATGATTTTGTTCTTTTGGGTTACAGGCAATTGAGAGATTGCTTTTTTCATCATAACTTCGCTTACTTTTAAAATCCTATCTTTTGGTTTAGCAAAGACCACGTTTCGGGTCATGATGTCCTCGCATTTTTTTCCCTCTCCTTCCGTTAGCACTTGAAGAATTTTGTTGACAGTAGATAGTCTAGGATCTACTTTTCCGTTTTCTATTTTCGCGATGTGCGCTTGGGAGACCCCGGCTAGTTGAGCTAGTTGTCGTTGAGTGAACTCTGCGTCAATTCTAAGTTTTTTAAGCTGTGTACCTGTCAACATCATGTTTTTATAACCTTCAGTTATTTTTTATGCGTAACAGATATCGCAAAATATATATTCTCAAGCATTTTATAAGCCTTGCCAAGGTGAATCCCCGTTGAGAAACATAATAGTCGATCACTCCAAACATACACCCATAGAGCAGCAGAGAGTTGAAATAGTAGAAAGAAAAGGACTCGGACATCCAGATTCGATATGCGACGCCATCATGGACAAGGTTTCTGTCAAATTATGCAAAGAATATCTAGACAAAGTCGGTTCCATCCTTCACCATAACACAGATAAGTCCCTATTAGTAGCAGGAGACGTGGAACCTAAATTTGGTGGAGGAAAGGTAAAGGCACCCATGCTCCTTATATTAGGCGACAGAGCCACCAGTGAAGCAGATGGTGTTACAATACCCGTTAAAGAACTTGCTCTCCAAGCAGCCAAAGAGTGGATAAAAAGCAACCTGCGTTTTGTTGACCCTGAAACTCATGTTCGATATCAAGTTGAGTTGAAGCCTGGTTCTCCGGAACTCGTTGACATTTTCAGACGAAAGGGAAAAGTACTCGGAGCAAACGATACTTCGGCTGCTGTAGGCTATGCTCCTATGACTAGACTTGAGAAAATCGTCTTGAAAACTGAGCAATACGCTAACTCCTCATTGTTCAAGAAGAAGTTTTCAGAAGCGGGGGAAGATGTGAAAGTTATGGGGTTGAGAAAGAACGGTGAGCTTAACTTGACGGTTTCAATGGCTTTTGTTGACCGATATGTAGAAGACGAGAGAGACTATTTTAGAAAGAAGAGTGAGATTCTTGAAGATCTTCAAATGTTTGTGAAAACAAATGTCACGTTCGACAAGGTTAATGTTGACTTGAATACGTTGGATGTTGAGGGTCGAGGTGTTGGCGGGGTTTATCTCACAGTACTTGGCACAAGTGCAGAGAGCGCTGATTCTGGAGAGGTAGGAAGGGGAAATCGTGTTAATGGGGTAATACCTTTGAACCGACCAACGTGTTCTGAGGCTGCTGCGGGGAAAAATCCTGTTAGTCATGTTGGGAAGATTTACAATCTTTTGACTCATCGTATTGCGAACAGTGTTTATGAGCAGGTGCCTGGTTTGGAGGAGGTGTATATTTGGTTGCTTAGTCAGATTGGTAAGCCTATTGATCAGCCAGCGATTGCTGCTGCGCAGGTTGTGTTGCAGTCTGGGAATTCTTTGGAGAGTCTGCATGAGAGTATAGCGGAGGTTGTAGATGTGGAGCTGGAGAATATTGACAAGTTTACAATGGATTTGGCTTATGGGAAGATTCCAATCTGCTAGCTTCTTCTCAGAGTGTGTGTTCTTGGCGCAGTAGATAGACCATTCTATTAGGCTCCAAATATGAGCGCTATTCTCTCTCAACACTACGCTAAGTTCTAAATCAGAAAGATTGTTTCAAAGGTTAGAAAAACCATTCGTGGTTTTTGATGAAGGCAACGAAACCTATGCGCACGCGCACTGTGGGAGGATTTGAATCCCACCCTCTGCAAGATCACAGCATGCATCTGAACCCCACCTTTTGAGTTCAAGTATAAGTTTTTCAAAGACGTTTGGTGTCTAAATAGAATAGAGGTAAGGAGATGAACGAGCGAAAGGATTTGCTTGCCTATTGTGGGCTTTATTGCGGCGATTGTTTGGGTTATACAGGTGTGATTGCCGATGCAGCAAAGAACTTCATGAAAGTGCTGGAGAAGTATAAGTTCGATCAAACTGCAAAATGTGTGTTTCCTGAAGAGCTTAAAAATTATGACACATTTTGTGAGATGCTTGTATTTATGACTAATCTAAAATGCCCTAAGATTTGCAGGGAAAGGGAAGATAGTGACGCATTCTGCAAGGTTAGGAAATGCTGCAGAGATAGAGGTTTTCATGCTTGTTATGAATGCGATGATTTTGAAACTTGCGAGAAACTTAAATCAACTCATGAAGGGCTTCATTATGATTCTTGCGTGAAGAATTTAAAAACTATCAAAGAAATGGGGCTTGAAGCTTGGATAATCAGCGGTAAACGATTTTGTTACTGGAATGAAGTGGATGACGGCCTATAACTTAAGCGGGGTTCGAATGTGTGCACGCTATTTGATACTTAGGGGTAGATGTATAGCAAATTCGCAGGTGACATCTCCTTTGAGAAGAGATTTTAAGATTTCCACTCTTACTGGTTTTCCAAGAATGCCTTCCCATTGTTGACGATACCACCCTGATCCGCAATAGCAGAAAGTCGTGGATATTCCCTCGTTTAATTGGTTTCTAACCATGGAACAATGACAATAATGCTTTCTTTTCTCGTCCTTGTCGGTTGCTTTTTTGTAATTCTCGGAGTCAAAAGGGCTCTTTCTAACATAGATAATGTTTCCTTCCCTTCTCGGCTTCTCATACCAAGCAGGATCCTTATGCATTACTTTGATTACTTCATCTACGTTTCCACTTCGCTCATAAATAGCTCTTAAATTTGCGATACGCCCATGAGAGAAATCATGAGCACAACAAGATAATATTTCATATTTTTGTTCTTCATCAGCCAGTTCATTTAACCGTTCCATTGCCGCTTTAATCCATTTAGCACGTTCATCAACAGTTGATTCGAGAGTAAATAACATATCACTGCCTTGTATTATCTCTTTTCGCATATCAGACCCAAGGACACGATGTATATTCTTTGCAAATCGCTCATCCCATTTATGTAAAACTGCTTGTAATTCAGTAACATTCTCTTCTTGATCGTCAGGATTGAATTTCAAAGCAATCTCTCGCCCAAAACTTGTAGCTACTACCCCATGTTCTCGGAAATAACTGTAGAGCTTACCATAGCTTTCCCGCATTTTTTCATAAGATCCATTATGGATTAAGGATAGTACTTCTACGCTTTCCAAAGTTCTGCTTTTGACTTCGCCTGTTTCAATAGGTTTGGTTATTGGAAAACAAGCCTCTATCTCAATACCATCGCTGTAAACGCCATAATCATATAGAGTAATCGGGGGACCACAAATGTATTCTTTGCATTTTTCGAATAGTTTTTCGAACTTTGAACGTATATTCGCGTGTATATCCTTAATTCCATAGTTAACTCGGAAGCGTATACTGGCAATTAGCATCTCTTTAGTTTTCTTTTTTGTTATACCTGATACTTTAAGAGCCATAACTATTCCTCTATTAGAGTGTGAAGAGCCAGTTAGAAACTCTCCCTCCTTTATTTAACATTTGAGCCGTCATGTGACATACACTTCCATAACTTCTCGATGGTATTAGATCGTGATGTGGTAGGAGAAAATTCTTTTAGAGTAACAGTGTAGATGATGTGTTATGCTTCGAGATTTCAATCTTCTCATAACGACCACTCGTGGAAACGAAGACGATGTTTGCTCTGAAATCTGGTATCTACTAGGAGAAATCGGAGACAGCGCAGCTAAAGTCGACAAAACAGGAGTTTCAGGTTTAATAGCTGCTAAAACACTTTTTTCTCCTCTAGAAACAATCGAAAAACTCCGTAGCTTACTGAAGGAACGCCCTTACGAGTTCCGCTACGCTCTTCGCATAATTCCTATTCAAAAGGTAACGCGAACCGATCTAGGCGAAATTGAACGTGTCGTCACACAACTTGCAGAAGAAATTGAGGCAAGTGAAACTTTTCGTGTAACGGTTGAAAAACGTTTTACCCACATTCCCAGCAAAGATATTATCGAAGCAGCTGCAGCAAACATCGAACGCAAAGTAGACTTGATTAATCCAGACAAAATTGTCCTAATCGAGGTTGTAGGTGGAATCACTGGAATATCAGTCCTTAAACCGTCCGATGTCATCTCTGTAGTTAAAGAGAAGTTCGAAAGCTAACGCTTAGTAACTAAGAGGGCGACGTGTTCAATTACTAAATCAGAAAGAGCCTTCTTTTCTCCGTCTTTCTCTAATTTCGCCGCTAATTCAGTGTCAGAAATCTCGAAAAGTCTTCTAACATATGCTATTTTTTCATTTGACAAATCAAGAACACTATCGTCACGTTTGCCAGAAATCAACTTTGCAACGTCTGCAAGAGATTTTTCAGTACTGCTTTCCTCATCTGCCATTATCAACACGGCAATTTGTGATGAATTCTTCCTAATCCCGATAAGGTCCAAAGCAGCTCTGATTTGCCTCCGAGCAGAAGCGTAGAGGAGGCATTCAACAGCGAGGTTTTTCGAAATATTCGTTTCGTTTTTAAAGGCTTTTAAGGCGTTCAACGTAGCAAAGTAAAGGTGCTGCGATCCAGCGATCAATTTAGCATCAAAAAACTGAACAACCGCATCATCCAGCTTTTCTCGAATCATGTTAAGAAAATGGTCAACATCGCTTATTTGGACGTCTTTAAATCCAGCTATAGCAATGTATTTGTCAAATCCTTCAACTTGTTTTATCATCTAAATCCTCAGACAATTCTCTGATGAAACGCTCTGCTAGTTCTGGGTCAAAACCATATTTTGTTAATAACTGCTTTGTGTCTTCAGCTGATTTCCCACTTTGCTGAAATTTTTCGACAACTTTTCTCAAGGCTTCTTTTCTTTCCCATGGAAAAATTATCCAGTCACGAGTTTTTTTCTCATAATAATCTGGCATTGTAACGCTACATGGCTTGTAATAGAGCGTTGCTATTTTGAGGACTTTGGCTCCTTGTTCAAGCAGATGAGCTTTTACTAAACGGAGGCTTTTGCCAGTGTCAGAAACGTCGTCGACAACAAGCACTTTCATGTCTTTAACGTCAACCGAGACCGACTGAGTTATTATTGGTTCCCTTTTTGTTTCTGCGACACCCAGATAAAATTCAGCTTTGACGTTAGCGATTTCTGGGTTTTCTAATAAATCTGACAAAACTCTTGCAGGAATCCAGCCACCTCGTGAAACTCCAACAATTATGTCAGGATTGAACTTGTCGTTTCTAATCTTTCGAGTTAGATCCAGAAGCATTGCATAAATCTGTTCCCATGAAGGAACCTCAAACCTTTCACTTTGTTGCAATGTCACGATTCTCTCCGAACTGGAAAATAGGGAGAGACTATTAGATTTAAATGTTTTACATCTTCATTTAAGCTTTAAAAAATTAAAAAAAGAGGGAGATATAGTCGTTATTAAAGTGGCTTTGGCTTTTTCGCTCCGTATATGATTATCCCGATGCCGATGAGTACCCAGCCGATGCCGAAGAACATCCATGCATAGGAGTTCACCAAGGCAGCATTAGCCGATATCAAGTTTGCATCTGCTTCTGTTTTCGTAGCATTCGTAAGAGCATTCTTATAGTTGAGTGTTGCATCTTCCATGGCTGTGCCTTTTTGTTCCCAGACGCTTAGTGCTTGATCGAAGAGGCTTTCTGCGTTTCCATAGTGAGTGTTAGCTTCAGAAAAATCTCCGCGACCATGGGCTTGGTATCCAAGCTGGTATTCGAAGTAGGCTTGTATATAGAGAACAAATGCTTCAGTGACGTTTATGGGCATAAACATGGTCGGACCGCTATAAAATAGTGTTTCTATTTTATCTCGAAGTTGTTGTGCCCCAAGATGGTTTGCAGAATATACGGCGAAATAGTAGTCCCATCTCCCTAACGTCCAAGTGTCAACGACCTTTGTGGGCCCGCTGGTAGCGTTGACTATTTCCACGTACATCCAATAGTCATAGTACCAGATTTCGGGGGCCTCGCTTGTTGAAGGTGTCATGTTGCTCACAGATAAAACTCTGGTTTCTCCGTAAGCAAGAGCCTCTGGTGTAGTGAATCTGTGAGTGTAGTTTTTGCCCCAGTCAAAATGCACTATAATTGTTGAAATGTTGATCTGTGTCTCCGCAGAGGGAGGCCACCAGTCATTTAATATCATCACAGAGAGAGTCCAATATGTTCCCTCTTGGTAGGCAACGACATATTGGTAATAGAAATCATCGTAGCCTCTGTATGCAGGGTTTTTCCATCCTGCGTCTTGGACATATGCTTGTGAAGGTCTGACAGTGAACGAAGATAGCATTACGAAGACTATGATGCTTAGCATTATTAGAGCAGTTTTCTTCATCTTATACCCTCTAAAACATACACGTGGTTGAACACATTACGTATTTATAATTTTTGCATGCCACTATTGTTTTATCTAAAAAACCAAAGCACTTGTGAGAGCAACAAGATGCTTTTCGGTTAGGAAAGGTTTTATTTCTAACTCTTCTGCTTGAATAATGCTGATAAGGACTGTGACGTCATGAAATTAATCGAGTGTGTTCCCAACTTCAGCACCGCGAAGCCAAAGACTGTGGAAGCCATTTTAGCTAAGATAAAAGAGACAGCAAACGTTTACCTTCTTGACTACACATACGACGATTACTACAATCGACTCGTCATATCTTTTGTAGGCGACAAAAAATTCGTAGTACAAGCAGCCCTAAACTCAGCCGCAAAAGCAATTGAACTTATCGACATGAACAAACACAAAGGACAGCACCCACGCCTCGGAGCAGTCGACGTGGTTCCTTTCATTCCAATCAGAAACACCACACTAGAAGATTGCATAGAAGCAGCAAAAAAATTTGGACACTCATTAGCAGAGCAATACAACGTCCCTGTTTATCTCTATGGTGTAGCAGCCACGAAATCTGAAAGAAGCGATTTAGACTGGATAAGGAAAGGCGAGTATGAAGCCTTAGCTGAAATGATTAACAAACCTGAACGCAAACCCGATTTTGGTCCTGCGAAATCTCATCCAACCGCAGGCGCAACGATCACGGGTGCACGGAAGGTTATGGCAGGATTGAACGTTAATCTAGGCACCTCAGACTTGAAAATAGCAAAGAAAATAGCAAAAGTTTTGCACGCGAAAAAAGGTGGATTTGCAACCGTAAAAGCTATGGGAGCAAAGATTCCTGAAAAGAAAATTACACAAATAGGCATGAGCATAACAGACTTTGAAAAAACTCCGCTGTACAGAGTTTTTGAGGTTATCAAACTAGAAGCAGAACGATACAACGTGCCCATTGTAGGCTCAGAGTTTTGCGGCATGGCACCCCTAAAATCCCTAATAGACATTGCAACGTACTACTTGAAAATTGACAACTTAACTGAAGACAGAGTTCTCGAAATCGCGGTACAAAGGGCAATTGAAAAAGGCGAGTAGAGTGGCTAAAGAAAAAGTAGACTTGCTAATATGGAAAGCCAACGAGCTCATAACCTTAAGTAACGATAGCCAAAAACCCGCAAAAAAAGAAAAAATGAAAAAATTGGGTATAATAGAAAACGGCGCAGTAGTTGTTCACGAAGGAAAAATTGTAGCAGTGGATAAAACAAACAAAATCGAACAAAAATTCAAACCAGAAAAAACCATAGATGCTTCTGGAAAAATAGTGATGCCTAGCTTCATTGACCCCCACACTCACCTTGTTTTTGCAGGTGCTAGAGAAGAAGAGTTTGAATTAAGGCTACAAGGCAAAGACTACATGGAAATCTTAGCGAAGGGTGGTGGAATTCTGAAAACTGTTCAGCAAACAAGGGAAGCATCCCGAGAACAACTTGTTGAAACTGCGAAGAAGACGCTTGATATTATGCTAAGACATGGCACAACAACGGTGGAGGCAAAAAGCGGCTACGGACTCACTACAAAGGATGAAGCAAAATGTTTAGAAGTTGCAAGAGAACTAGATAAGGTTCACCCAATTGATGTAGTTCCAACTTTTCTCGGAGCTCACGCTGTCCCATTGGAGTATAAGGGAAAAATTGAAGAGTATGTAAGGTTAGTAGCAGAGGAAATGATTCCAAGAGTTGCAGACCAAGAACTTGCAGAGTTTTGTGATGTTTTCTGCGAAAAAGGTGTCTTCAACGCTGAACAGTCGAGAAAAATTTTGCATACAGGCAGAAAGTATGGATTAAAGCCGAAGGTGCATGCAGACGAGCTGACAAGCTTTGGAGGAGCTGAACTGTCGGCAGAGGTTAAGGCTGTTTCAGCGGAGCATTTACTTTTCGCCTCAGAAAAAGGGTTAAAATCAATGGCTGAAAGAGAAGTAGTGGCAGTTTTGCTTCCCACCGCCTCTTTTTCATTAATGACAGGCAAATACGCAGATGCCAGAAAGATTATTCAATTAGACGTGCCAGTAGCCTTAGGCACCGACTTTAATCCAAGCTGCTGGACAGAAAATATGCAAATGGCAATTGCTTTTGCTTGTCGAGAAATGCGCCTAACCCCTGCAGAGGCAATTACAGCTGCCACAATAAATGCGGCTCACGCCATTGACCGTGCTCATGAAATGGGAAGTTTGGAGAAAGACAAGAAAGCAGACATACTTGTTCTTAATATTCCTAATCACAGGTTTCTAGGCTACAGGTTTGGAGTAAATCTAGTGGATAAAGTAGTTAAAGAAGGAAAAATAGTAGTTGATAATGCTTGGGAGAAGAATGACTAGACGAATTGTAAAATGTATTACTGGACAAAAACTGCATTGTAAAAACTGGCAGATAGAAGGCATCTACCGAATGCTCCACCACGTTCTCGACCCAGAAGTGGCAAAGGATACTGAACAGCTTATTGTCTACGGAGGCACAGGAAAAGCTGCTCGCAACTGGGAATGCTTCGACAAAATCGCTGAAACTCTAGAGCAGCTTGAGCCAGACGAAACCATGTTGATCCAAAGTGGCAAACCAGTAGCAGTTTTCAAGACTCACGAATGGGCACCAAGAGCGTTAATCGTGAATTCCATGCTGGTTCCGAAATGGGCGACTTGGGACTACTTCTACGAGTTGGAGCGAAAAGGCTTAATAATGTTTGGCCAGATGACAGCAGGCTCTTGGGCTTACATCGGCACACAAGGCATTCTACAGGGCACCTATGAAACGTTGGCAGCGGTTGCAAAGGAGCACTTCGGTGGAAGTTTGCGTGGAAAACTTGTCTTAACAGCAGGTTTGGGTGAGATGGGCGGCGCACAGCCACTTGCAGTCACTATGAATGAAGGCGTAGCGTTGGTGGTAGAACTTGACAAGAAGGCAATAGATAGGCGTCTTAGGCACAAGTATCTAGAAACTTGGACTGACAACCTTGACGACGCAATCGGTATGGCGATGGATGCCAAAAGAGAAGAAAAACCAAAAAGCATAGGGCTCTTGGGTAACGCTGCAGAAGTGCATCCAAAACTCGTTAAGAGAGGTATAGTGCCAGATGTTTTGACGGATCAAACTTCTGCTCATGATCCTCTAAACGGGTACTACCCCATGGGTATTTCTAAGGAAGAAGCTGATAAGTTAAGAGAAGAAAAACCAACGGAATACATTAGGAAAGCGAAAACAAGTATGAAAGCCCAAGTTGAAGCCATGGTTAAAATGATGCGGAAAGGCTCAGTAACCTTCGATTATGGCAACAACTTGCGTCAACAAGCTTACGATGCTGGCTACAAAGACGCCTTCTCCTATCCGGGTTTTGTGCAACGTTACATTAGACCAACGTTTTGTGAAGGAAAAGGTCCCTTCCGTTGGGCATCCTTGGTAGGCACTTCAGAGGACATTTACAAACTGGACAACATCATCCTCGACGAATTCGCCTACAATAGAGAATTATGCCGCTGGATACGAGAAGCAAAGGAAAAAGTGAAGTTTCAAGGATTGCCCGCTCGTGTTTGCTGGTTGGGTTTTGGAGAAAGAGCCAGATTTGGAAAAATCATCAACGGCATGGTGCGCAAAGGCGAGCTTTCTGGTCCCATGTGGATAGGGCGCGACCATTTAGACTGTGGAAGCGTAGCTTCGCCAAATCGCGAAACTGAAGGCATGATGGACGGCAGCGATGCTATTGCAGACTGGCCGATACTGAATGCCTTACTTAACGCGGTAGGTGGCGCAACTTGGGTTTCGGTTCATCATGGTGGCGGCGTGGGTATAGGCTACAGCATTCACGCAGGTATGTGCCTCGTGGTAGATGGCACAAAGGAGATGGAAAAACGCTTGACAACGGTTTTAACAACCGATCCAGGAATAGGCATTGTAAGACACGCGGACGCAGGCTACAAAAAAGCCAAAAAAATAGCAAAAGAAAACAGTATCAAAATGCCTATGCTGGAGTGAATTGAAGAAGAGGAAAAAAAGCTTGACCGAAAATCCTCGTCGACTTGTAGCATATTGTGGACTTTACTGCGGTTTATGTGCCCATAGAAATAGAATTCCAAAACGTGCAAAGCTCTTGCAAGAGACGCTTCATGAAGAGGGCATGGACTCGTGGTACCAATACATTCCATCCATGAAAGACATGTTTCCCACTTTCTGGAAGTTTCTAGATGCACTGGTGAAAATGAACTGCACTTGCAGAACAGGCGGAGGCCCACCAGACTGCAAAATTAGAGAATGCGCTAAGAAGAAAGGAGTGGAAACATGTCCCCTTTGTTCGGAATATCCATGCACTCTCATTGAGAATTTGGCTGAACATTATGTAATGGCAATTCAAGATGGAAAACGATTGAAAAAGATAGGATTGAAAGCGTGGGTTAAAGAACAGGAAGAAAGAACCCGCCGCGGAGTGGTATACGCTGACATCCGTGTGCCTTGGGAAGAATTTGACGGAGAAACATTAACTATTGAAGACGTAGTGGCTGTTGCCCGTTATGACGCTACCGTGGCAATTTCTGAAAAAGCAAAGAAAAATGTTAGGAAGGCACGAGAAACTTTAGAGCAGCTAGTAAAAGAGAAAAAGATAATTTACGGAGTGACAACGGGTTTTGGCGCCTTAGGAAACGTCGCCATATCGCCTAAAGACATAAGGCAGCTTCAAGTGAACCTCATTCGAAGTCATTCCTCAGGTGTTGGAAAACCGCTAAGCAGAGATGCAACCCGGGCGTTGATGCTTTTGCGTGTCAACACACTAGCCAAGGGATACTCCGGGATACGTCTAGATACCTTAGAGGTACTGGTACAAATGATTAACAAAGGCGTGCACCCAGTTATTCCTGAGAAGGGCTCGGTAGGCGCCAGCGGCGACTTAGCTCCACTTTCTCACATGGTTTTAGTGATGATTGGAGAAGGCAAAGCAGAATATGATGGCGTGATCATGGATGGAAAAGAAGCACTAAAAAAAGCCAACATTTCACCAATAACGCTTGACGCAAAAGAAGGCATTGCCTTAAACAATGGCACTCAAATGATGACAGCAATCGCAGCTCTTGCGGTTCATGACGCAAAGAACCTGGTGCAAACAGCAGAAGTTGCTGCTGCCCTGAGTCTTGAAGCCTTATGTGGAATAGCAGACGCTTTCGACGAAAAAATTCACAGTGCAAGACCTCATAAGGGACAACTTGAAAGCGCTAAGAACATTCGGAGACTTTTATCTGGCAGTAAATTAGTAAAGCCTAGCGATCAAGCGGTGAAGGAAAATAAGTATCCACAAGATCCGTATTCTTTGAGATGCATTCCTCAAGTTTTAGGTTCAGTTCATGATGCAATAAGTTATGTTAAGGGTGTGGTAGAGGTGGAGATTAATTCTGCAACCGACAACCCTCTTGTTTTCGCTGAAGATGAAAAGTGTCTTTCGGGAGGAAACTTTCATGGACAACCCATTTCTGCTGCTATGGACTATCTTGCCATCTCGTTAACTACGGTTGGCAATTTTTCCGAGAGAAGAACTGCGAGACTGATAGATGAGAAGTTGAGCAGAGGACTTCCTGCTTTCCTAATTCCTGACAAAGCTAGGAGAGGGCTACAAAGCGGTTTCATGATGTTACAATGTACAGCCGCAGCTTTGACTTCAGAAAACAAATCTTTAGCCCACCCAGCCAGCGTTGACTCAATTCCAACGTCAGCCAATTTTGAAGACTTTGTAAGTATGGGTTCTATTGCAGCAAGAAAAGCCGAAGAGATAGTTAGAAACACCGAATACATTGTTGCCATTGAACTTTTGTCAGCTGCACAAGGCGTTGAATTTAGAGACGTAAAAAAACTTGGAAAAGATACTAAAGCGGCATACAATCTGATAAGGAGAAGGGTGCCCCCTCTTAAGGAAGACAGAGCGATCTACAAAGATATGGAGACTGTAAAGACGCTAATTCGAAATGAGGAGTTTTCGAAATTTCAAGTATAGCGTTTTACTTCTATCCCTATGCAAGTTTTTGGAGAGCTCTCAATCTTTTTACGATATTTGGATGACTTGAGAACAGCTCCAGAAATCGGTCTACGCCTGTTACTTTTCTCTGCAACACTTCCTCAACCAACTTTCTATCGCTTACTCCAAATTGAGCCATTGCCTTTGCATCTGCTGCTGCTCTGTCAGGGTCGGATATGAAGAGGGCTTTGAAAGAGTTTAACTGTCCAGACTTTGGCATTTTATTCTTCATTCGTCTGCTTTCGTGAACTATTTTAGACAAACCCTCAGAAAGCTTTCTCGAGCCGTCTTCTACAATGGATGCGCTGTGGTTGTCGGCATAGTATTCTCGTAGGCGGCTTAGGTACAACGTGAACAGGGTAAGTATCCAGTAGAGGAAGATGCTTATTATTCCGATTATTGCAGCTGCGCTACCGCTGTCGTCTCTGCTTCTCCCCCCAAACATTGAAGAAAACATGAAAGAGTAGCCTATATAGTAGAAAATTGCAGGTAGAACCGAGACAAACATCATCACTTGTACGTCTCGGTGTTTCAAGTGGCCAAGTTCGTGGCCAATGACCGCTTCAATTTCCTCACTCTCCAAAGTCTTCACTAGTCCCTCTGTAATGGCGACTCTGCTGCCTGCAATAGGCGAGCTGTAGGCAAAGGCGTTTGGAATTGGAATGCGAGCCAACATCAGTCGGGGCGTTTTGATGCCGCTTTTCTGGCTTAATTGTTCTACCATTGCGTGTAGCTCGGGGTTTTCTGATTGCGAAATTGGGCGTGCTCGATAGATAGCGTCAATCAAGTATGGTGAAATTAGCCATTGCAGGATGTTAAAGCCGATTATGAAGGGAATTAGCAATGTTAAGCTGGTTCCAGTTACGATTAATATGACCGTGAAAAACAGTGTGGAGAGTCCTATGATAATTGCTAACGTTCCAACCATGGAAACTCGTAATTTTAAAAGAGAACTCATGCCTCAATCCCAAAGAATTTCAGCAACGTAACCTTGCTTATAAACATTTTTCAAAAAAAGAGGAAAACAAAAATCTTTCAAACTTTGTCAAGACGCTTTTTTCTCCACCTTATACAGATTTCCAACTTTGCTTGTTTCAAATTTTACACCGAGAATTTCTTGAGCGAGCCATATGTTGGTCTCCAAGTGGTCGGTTATTGAACGCGTGAGGAAAACTGATTTGCCTTCTGCCAACGCAATGTACGGTATAAGCATGTCTGCAAGATGTACATCCACAGTGGCTTTAGCCTCTATTTCTCGCAACAAGTTTTCTGCAGCCTCTCTACCCACCATTTCGCTGGGTTTTCTCAGTTCACCAATAGCATCGCCCCCTAAGAGAACATTCATGCTGGTTTGTGTCCACAACGTGAGAGAGCTGCCCTTTTGCAGAGGATTCGAAAAATCGTTGACAACTTGAATGTCAGCTTCGTATCCACGCGTTTTCAAAAGGTCACTAGCAGCTTTTGCCTGACGCTCAGCAACCCTTCGGTCTGCTAAAAAAGTGCATACAGACACGCCTTTCAACGATTCCAGCAGCCCAAACTCTTCGAAACTGAAAGAAGCAAGTTTCGGGTTAGGCACGACTTTAACAGAAACTTCGCCCATACCTTTAGGATAGTAACCATATCTATGAACTGCCAAAGAAACCTTGATCCCTATTTTTTCAAGAATTGGAAGAAAAACGTGGTTTAGATAGTTTATTGTAGGAGAGTGAGAAACATCCGTGCCGCCCTTAGAAATGTGAATGTAAACTGGATTCCTAGCGAAGGCGCAAACAGGAAGTACAGTAATCAAGAGCATTGGAATGCTTCCAGCAGTCCCGATTTCCGTTTCTACTCTACCTCCAACAATTTCAGTTGGATAGAACCAAAGCTCCTTAGAACCAACTTCTGCCCCCTTCACGGTTGTGTTGCAAATTTTTGCAGCAGTTAGCACTGCCTCTAAATGTTGAGGTTTCAATCCGGGTTGGGGGCGTTTCTGGCGTATATTGTAGATGTGCAGAGATTTATTCAAAATTGCAGCCATAGCCACTGATAATCGAAGAATTGTACCGCTGCCACTTTTTTCGCTTCCATCGACTTCCAGCAACTTTTGCCCTCAAACAATCTTTTCAAGATTATCGGAGGAGACTATTTTACATTGCGTTGTTTGGAAAGGGACAAAATAAATGAGGGACTAAAGCTGATAGTTAAATCAGAGGGAGAAAAGTTAAAATGAGCAAAGTAAAGCCAAACACAGAAGAAATACTACAGAGACTAAGTGAAGTTCTTGATGTTTTAAAGCGACTTTCTGAAGATTTACAAGACATCTCAAAATCACTCAAGACCACAAGCCAGTCTGTGACTCCAACAACTACACCTCCTGCAGCACCTCCAGAACTATCCCCTCAACGTGCTGTTGGAAAGCGAATAGAAGACCTTCGAAGAATGTTTACGAAAGAGCTGGAAGCTATGCTTACCTTCGAAGACAAAGGAAATTTTATCAAGGTAACGCCTCGCCAATATCTTGGCTCAGAAAATTTTGCAAAAATTGCATCTACTATCCGAGAAGCGGGTGGCGAGTATATAAGTGCAGGGAAAGATTCTCACTTCAGAGTTCCAAAATGAACAAGTCTTTATATCTACCACACTATTCGGAAATCTCCAAACTCTCCTGTGTAAGTCTCTATTGCAACTTTGGTTTTGGTTACTCTCGCGCCAGGTGGTCCCTTTTTACAAAACGCAATCAAATTTTCAACACTCTCCTTCTTCCCTTCAAAAACCGCTTCTACCCTTCCGTCTGAAAGATTTCTAGCCCAACCTGTCACATTGTATCTGCGAGCTTCTCGACGTGTTTCCGACCGAAAGAACACTCCTTGAACCCTTCCCCAGACAAACACGTGAGCTCTAACTTTCATCTGAAATGCCTCATCCTTTAAACGTGAAGAGACAGTAGAGTTTTTCCTCAATTTTTCTTTTCTGTCTAATAGTTTCACTAGTCTCTCTGTACTTTGCTTAATGACGTTGCTCCACTTCTCTTAAAAAGAGTTCAAATACACATGCCTTTTAGGAAGTAACAATGCTAGAAAACAATGGCAAATTCATGATATACGCCTCCAACTCACCACGTCTCGAACGCTTGAGGATTGTTGGTTCCGCCGTTGCAAAGGTTGCAAGCTTTTTGAAGCTTGAAACAGAGCTCTCTCCGAGGAGGAAGTTGCTCTCCATTTACGTCTACTACAAAAGCGATGCAGGCGATGAGATTCCTGTGTATTGTGACTGGGGGAAAGGCTGGAAGGAGGAAGACGTGTATCGTGCAATCAGAAACATGATGTTTGTACTTTCTTTCCATCCACGCCATCCAAGTCTAAGGACGATACGGAAAGAAATAAGTGTCTCCGCTTAGAATGCCTTGCTAAACTTTATTCTCTGATTTGCAAGCTCAATTTCGAAAACTTGGTTAACGTCAAACTTGATGCCAAGTTGGTCGTATTCTTGTTCTGTCAAGAATAGAATGATTTTTGGCAAGTTAAATCCTGTTCGCATTGTTTGTACAGGGAGCTGTTGTTGTAAGGCTTGAACTACGCTCTGCACCATCCTTGCCTCTTCTGTTGATGGTTTGATAGCAAACCGCGGTATCTTACGTTCCTCTACAAGCTCTATGCGTTTACCTAAGACCCCTTCAGGGTCGCGAATTGATTCTATGCGTTGAACTCTAACAAGCACCACTTTTAGACCTCTACTACTATTTTATGGCGTTAGGCTTTATGCATTTCTGCATTATTCCATTTCGATAGTTGCAGGAGGTTTGGGGGTCACGTCATAATATACTGCTGAAACGTTGGGGCAATCTCTTAATATTTTGTCTGCCGTTTCGTTTAATGTTGACCAGGGAATTTCAGATACTTTTGCAGTAAGAAAGTCGTGCGTTTGAATTGCTCTCAAAACGACAACGTAAAGCTGTTTTTGAGACGTTTCTTTTATTGCGTATACTATCCTATTGAGGAATGGATTTTCTGCAGTGACCTTAGCTTGAAGGGCGACAAGATCTGATATAGAAGGATTATAAAGATTGCCATTAACAGTCTGAGCTTTCAATGCAGCAATTTCACCATATCTTCTTTTGCCTCCTTTGATGCCTGTGGCTTTTGCTTCATAAATTTTAACAGAAACATGTCTTGAAGGAACATTAAGTAAACGTGCAACGATTTCTTGAATGTGCATGCTCCTTGAATAGGAAATTGCTTTGTCGTCAAGTATCGCAGCGAAATATTGGCTAGGCTTGTGCCTCGCGAAGGTTTCTTCGACTATAACTGTTGCCTTCTTCTCTGAATCTAGTTTATCCCTTTTAATTTCGCCTACAACTCGAACAGACAACCCTGGGCCTGGAAAGGGTTGCCTTTCAGCGATTTTTGAGGGAATTCCAAGATGGCGGGCTACTGTGCGAACTTGTTCCTTATAAAGCGATACTAGGGGCTCGACGACTTTGAAGCCATACCGTTCAACTGTGTTGATTCCCATTTGTTCAAGGACATTGTGCTGCGTTTTTACACCGCCAGTTGTTTCCACGATGTCAGCTTTGATAGTTCCTTGAACAAGCACTTTGCAGCCTTCTTTCTTGGCAGTTTCGCCTAAAACCTTATAGAAAGTCTCACGGAACACCTTGCGTTTTTCTTCTGCATCCTGCAATCCTTCAAGCGCCTTCAAGAATCGTTCCTGAACATTCAATATCCTTATTGGCAGGTTTATAGGAGGTTGTGATACTAACTGGGCGATGTATTGTGGTTCGCCTTTTCGCATAAAGGCATCGTCCAAAATTACGCACAGAAGATTATCGCCTATTGCTTTATAGGTTAGAACAGCGCTTGTTGTACTGTCAACGCCGCCTGAAACGGCGACTAAAGCACGTTCGTTTTTAATAAGCTTTTTTATCGCTGCTACCTGTTTTTTAATGAATCCTTGTGGATTAAAAGTCTGCAATCAAGAACAGCCTCTCAATAGTTTGTTTATAGTTTCTTTGCTTAAATATTTGCCACTTCTAGACAACCGTGACCGCTGGATAACCTTGAGCAATTTCTTTAAAGGAATAGGTGGGTGCAGTTCACGCAAGTTTCTAAACCTAATGAAGGTGACTTTGGTGCGCCCTTGCATGAACTCCAAGTATTCATCGTGTGATTTGAAAACCGTCTCTTTGCTGTAGTCTCTCCACAGTTCTTCGGTTTTCCCAACCACTCGTTTTTCGAAGTCGCCTGTTCCTCCAGTTTCTCGTACGGGATGATTAACATAGAAAAGCAGCAAAGTGGCATTTACTGGTCCTACAGCATTTTTGCGGACAAAAGTTTGAACCTTTTTGCCTGCATGATGTTGAGTAACGCGTCTTTTCCACCATTTTTCCTTCACTAGAAGAATATAAGCGTATTTTGACAAATGTGGCACTCTCAGAAATACTATAGACGCTGAAAAAACTATAAAAAACTAACCTATTGACGGTATCTCCTACATTCCTCTTGTTAAAGATGAGCGTGTGGCGTGTGCATATATCGAAAGCCGATATACTTCAAGCGTTAGAAATTGACTTTTATTATAGAAAATAGTTCTATTATGCTTCTGGTGGTTGAATTGCAGTATTTTGACAAGCCTAAAATTCCAGTTTTGCGAGGTAAAGAAGCAATAGAAGCCCTTTACGAGTATATAGATGAACTTAAAGAACAAAGAGATAAAGAGCTAACAAAAAGACAGATTAGAGTTTTAACCAAGGTTGCGAAAGGACTTATCACATCTATCGAAACAGAAACAAAAAACCAAGAAAACATCAGACAATCACAGCTTCTATCTGGGCTTACAAATTCAATCGAAAGGTACATTTTCCAAACATTTAAAGAATTAGCACAAGGAATTTCGCCTAATCAAACCACTTCTTCCTATTCTCCTCAACCACCACCAGCAGTAAACCAGCAACTAAGATAAGTTCCGTTATCTCCTCCGTTTTTTGTTCGAATTTTTTTCTATGTTTCTCTCAAAAACTATAAGGATGAATACAGTTTTTTGCTAACGATGTTGATGATATTTTTTCTATGTAGACACGAAAAAATAGGAGTGACCATCAATTTTGGAAGCTAAGATTTTTGTTCTCAAAACCTTCAGTGTAGTAAAAGAGAGCAGCAGAGGAGACAAAGTTCTTGAAAGAGATAAAGGAACTGAAAAAAACAGCTTATACATTGCAGGAGCTAGGTGAAGATTGGAGAAAGAATATGGCTATAATAAATGATGTTGCCAGAGGAGATGGAGATATTCTGGAAGCAGTCAAGCGGCTTTGTAAAGAAAGCAATCAAGGCAACATGGTGAAGATTGGGCTGACACTCATAGCCTTTCCTTTCCCTATTGTGATTGACGATGTCTTGGGCTGGTCTTTTCTAGCCGCAGGTTTAGTTCAAAGGAAGATAAAAAACTCGGCGTTATACCTTGAAGATATTAACAAAACTTTTCCTGAACTCATTAAGGAATTGCAAGAGACCAGACGAGAGATGGTATAACGTGCACTTAAGCTGGTTCTAACTGTTCTATAGGCACATAATCTTCGAATATTTTTGACCTTTGCAAAACATCTTTCCACAATTCTAACCCTTTGCTGCTTTTCCATTTCTGTGGTGTTGGTAAGCCCAAAACCACTAATTTATCACCTTCGCTGATTTTTTCTGCAGTTATACATCTGCCAGTTTCCGGATGTACAGGAGTAATTATGTCCGGAGCTATTGCAGCAAGCTTTTCATCTCTATAAGCAACAAGTACTTCATTTTTAGCTTTAAGCCTAAACATGCTCCCTGTATATCTATGTAGCCCACGAAGTTTTATATTAACGTAACTGAAGCCAGCTTTGGTTTTTCTCTCAGCATAATCTGTAATGCCTTCAAAAAGTTTGAAGCCACCTGTTTCTTTCAAAACTGCCTTTATAGGGTCAACAGTTTTTCTTAATAGCCTACCAATTTGTATGGACTTTAACAAACTAAGTTGAATTGATGAGGTTTTAGCCTGAACACCTGTTAAAATTCTTCTAGCTGTATATGCGCTATGATTCCATTCAGCAGCAAGGATACGGGCAACTCTCTCACTTGCTTCTGAATCCACTGTTTCCTTCACAATAACTATATTTCTCGCGTGTATGTCTGCAACAACCATAGGAGTTAGTGGAATGTCATCAATTGTTTAAACTTTTAAATGGACTTCTGGAACAGACCTGCCAGCACCGTCTCCATCCACAACATGGATACCACACCGTGTAGCAACATCAACTGCTGCTAAAGTATTAAAACCTCCAAGTTCTACAGGAATTGTGGCAAAAGCAGAAACCCCAAGATACTCTTCTAAAACCTGTAGCGTTTTTACTGCCGCATTGAGATCATAGTCAATTGCTATTGTAGCGCCGACACATGCAAAATTCACAACTTTTGCACCGTTTGGAACCTCTGATGGGGTTACGAGTTTAACAGTATAATCTTGAGAAGCCAGCTTGTCCACTATTCTACAGCCTGCTTCGGGGTCGCCTCCTCCTCCGGCGGAAAAAATTGCAGCACCGTCCACCAAGTCTAGCAGATCTTGATAGTTTAGGCCTTTCAAGCTTGAAACCACCAATCTTGTCAATCCATTTTTATTATTAAATAGTAAATGGAGAATGAAAACTTCGCTCTCCTATTTTGCAAACTCATACACACAAGATTTCATCTAAAATGATATTAGAAGAACTATTAAAAGTGTGAGGTGTAAGTTGGGAGATGAGGCTTATGGAAGATTGGCTTCAGATTATAAAAGAGAGCCCTTTGGATTGGCTTCTTGAAGAGCCAAACCCCTCTGTCCGCTATTTCACCTTCCGCGACATTTTAGATAAGAGCGAAAACGACCCACAAGTAGTTGCTGCCAAAAAAGCAATTTCAAAATCTCAAATAGTGGAAAAAGTGCTTGCGAAGCAAAATCCTGAAGGATATTGGGAAGCTCCAGCCAATCCTTATCATCCGAAGTACAAGTCTTCTTATTGGCAGATAATGATACTCGGACAGTTAGGAATGGATAAAACCGACGAAAGAGTCAGAAAAGCATGCGAATATATTTTCCAGTTTCAACTGGAAGAGGGCGGCTTTTCCAGTTACACGCTAAGTCTAGCATTAAAAGAATATGATAAACTCCAAAAGAAAGGAAAGAAACTTCCTTCGCCCGACAAATGGGCGCCTGAAAAGATTCATGAACACCAATATTCATGCCTCACAGGCAACATAGCAGCAGCTTTAATTCGAATAGGGTACAAAGATGACGCCCGAGTTAAGAAAGCTTTGCGGTGGCTTGTCAAAATTCAGAACAAAGACGGCGGCTGGCTCTGCCCTTATTGGCAAGCACACATCAGAGATGCTCATGGATGCTTTTATGGAACAATTTGCTCCTTAGAAGCTTTCAGCGAAATTCCGAAAAAGGAAATGTCAAATGAAATAAAACAAACGATAGAAAAAGGTGCAGAATTTCTTTTACAACATCGCCTTTTCAAAGCAGACCACCATGACTATAAGGTAATCAATCAGTCATGGCTGAAGTTAGGGTTTCCATGGTTTTACGGATACAACATACTGAGAGGATTGGACATTTTAACTAAACTTGGTTATGTATATGATGAGCGTCTAAGAGACGCGATTCAGGTTCTCTTACAAAAACGGCAGAAAGATGGAACATGGATACTTGAAAGCACCCCTGCTGACAGAATGCAAACTAACCTAGAAGCCAAAGGAAAGCAGAGCAAGTGGATTACAATGATCGCTTTGAGGGCGTTGAAACGGCTTTCCAAAAAATAAAGAATTAGGCGGAGTCTGGGCGAAGTCAAGCACAAATTCTATATTGCCGCATAACATGTACATAACATGTTAAGGTGGTCTTTGTGAAACTGGTAACAGTGTTATTGCCTGAAGCTTATTTAGAAGGGCTAGATGAACTTGTGAGAGCCAATATGTATCCCAGTAGAAGTTCAGCCATCCGCTCAGCGGTTAGAGATTTGTTGAAAAAGGAGCTTTGGGCAAGAGGAGAAAGACCGTAAAAGATTATGCCTAATCAAGCATCTACTACGTTATTTTCTTCAGGCTTTTCTGAGCAACAAATTTCAAATCCTCAGCGGCTTGTGAAGGATTTGCAGCAAGCATTATTGCTCTGCCAACAATCAAATATTTTGCTCCACTTCTGACAGCGTTCTCAATATTTCCACCCTGTGTGCCTATTCCAGGCGAGTAGATAGGCACTGTTTCTCTAAGAATTGAATATAGTTCTTTGATTTTTTCAGAGTACGTGGCACCGATAATAGCGCCGTCAGCATTCCATTTCAGTGCTTTTTGAGCGAAGACTTTGTACTGAGAAACGGTCTGGCTGGTCTCTTCAATGAAGGCTTTTTGTCCATACCCTTCCCACGCCCCTTTGTGGCTCATGTAGACAAGCAATATCACTCCTCGACTCATTTGTTTCGCCGTTTCGAAAACAGGTTGCAAGCCTTCCTCCCAACCAACAAAAGGATTCGCAATTACAGCATCAAAGCCCGCTTTGAAATAATATTCAGCTATTATCCGGTTTGTGTTTCCAATGTCATTTATTTTGCAGTCCATGATCGTGGGTAACCCGTAATTTTTTGCTTGATTTAGCAGCTTTTGTACGTCGCCGAACAAACCTAAAGGCAGAATTAGATGGCGGTTGAGTTTTATTGCACAAATATGCGGATATACTGCTTCTAAGGTTTGTTTTGCTTTAAGAAACAGTTTTTTAGGTTTGTCTGGGGGTAAATCGAGGGCTAGAACAATACGAGAACCTGTATTCTTCGCAACTTCTTCCATTTTGTGTTTGAAAGACAAATCAGAGCATCCCCACTATCCCTATGGTTATTCAGAAAAATGTCTTTCGGTGAAGACTCTTCCGAAAAACTTCTTTTGCTGCAAAAAACCACCAAACCTACAGATCCTACTTCAAATGCGTTAAAGATATATTGCTTAACACACTTACTACCCTGCTTCCTAGGAAGAATAAACATGACACTTACCGACAACATTCTTAGACTCAAACAAGAGAAAAAGGCAGTAATACTAGCTCACAATTATCAATACCCAGAAGTTCAAGACATCGCAGATTATGTAGGCGACAGCATAGAACTCAGCCGTCGAGCAAAAGAAGAACAAGACGCAAAAATAATAGTATTCGCAGCTGTAGATTTTATGGCAGAATCAGCCGCCATTCTTAACCCAGAAAAAAAAGTACTTCTACCTTCCACTGGTTCAAGATGCCCCATGGCTCAAATGCTTCCCTCAGAACAACTGCAAATATGGAAACAAAAATACCCGAACATGCCAGTCGTGCTTTACGTCAATACCTTAGCAGAAGCAAAAGCAGAATGCGACGTCTGCTGCACCTCCGCAAACGCCGTAAAAATCGTCGAAGCCCTTGACGTAGAAACTGTACTTTTCGGCCCTGACTACAATCTAGCAGAATATGTCCAAGAAAAAACCGGAAAAAAAGTCATTCCCATCCCTCCGCGGGGCTTCTGTCCCACACACTTACTGTTCATGAAAGAAGACATAATAGTTCAAAAACAAGCATTCCCAGAAGCTATGGTAGCAGTGCATCCAGAATGCTCCAGAGAGGTAAGAGAGATTGCAGATTTCGTTGGAAGTACTTCACAAATCTGCAAATACGCGAACGATTCTGCTTCAAAGAAATTTATCATTGGTACTGAAATTGGTATTCTTCACAGATTGAGAAAAGAAAATCCAGACAAACAATTTCTTCCAGCCTATGGAGGCGCTACATGTAATGCTATGAAACTAACAACTTTGGAAAGACTTTATCGCTCTTTAAAGGAAGAACAAAATCTTGTCGTTGTTTCGGAGAGCATTGCAAAGAAAGCAAATAAGGCTTTGGAGAAAATGTTTATATTAACAGAATAACTCGAAGAAACTTGAGATGCATAATCATGGAGATATCATACTAGTTATTATTCGCTCCTAGGCTTTAAAGTCAAATGATGAAGAAAAGACGGATTTAAGATCGCGAAGGTTTAAATATTAGTGTTACATTTTTCTAAAAAAGTATTACTCTGAGAGTGGTTTTATGACTTACTTCGGAACTCGTGATCTGGCTGGAATAACAATCTTTGCAGCCTTGTGGGGAGTTCTAAATGTGACAGTGTCACCTGCCTTCTTTCAAGTGGTTCACTTGCCCTTCTGTTGTGACCTTATAGGCTTTTCAGCCTTAATACTAGCGGTATGGTGGACAAGAAAACTTGGGACAGCTACATTTGTAGGCTTTATCGCGCTGATAATTAACATGATGGTCATACCTACAGCATTGCACTTCTTTGGCTTCTTTGCTGCATCTATTGTATTTGATGTTCTCGCGTTCTTCATTGGATATAAACGATTATTTGAGAAGCGGCTCTTAGGCTCAATTATTTTATTTATGATTTCTGTTCTCTCGGCTGCTGTTGCAGGTGGAATCATAGGGTCATTTTTCATGCTGCCCACAGCTCTAACAAGATGGGGCGGAGTATTAGGTTGGGCAGGATTGCATGCTGTAGGGGGTGTTATAGGCGGCGCAATAGGCGTGACCTTAATGAATGCTCTAATTGCCAGAGGCATAACTACAAAAGTTGAAGCATCAAAAAGAATTGAAAGCTTGAAAGGAGGAACAGTGTGACTCTCAGGCGTAACATATCTTCGGAGCTTATGTCAATCTTGGAGAAGGCTGCGGAATTTCATGGACATCTGGGACCATTTTTGGCTATAGGCGTTAGGATGGGGCGAATCGGACTGGACAGGGTGGGTGTGGCAAAAAGCAAATCATTAGTGGTTACAGCTTCCTTACCGCTTCGAGTTCCATTCTCCTGCATCATAGATGGGCTTCAGATCACGACAAAGTGTACCACTGGTAACCAAAAACTTTCTCTAATAGACTCTGCAGAGATTCAAGCAAAATTCGAAAGGAAAGACAATGGAAAAGAAACAGTTGTTGTCTTAAACCAGTCAATGTTTGAAGAGCTAAAGACTCAGCTTCTCTCACCAGTCTTGCTAGACGAAGAAGTTCGCGAGCTGGCGTGGAAAATTGCTGTTATACCAGAAAACGAGCTTTTTAGCATAACTTAGCAAACATTTAAGAAAAATAGATTACTTTTCGCTATATGGTAAAAATGGATGACTTGAAAGCCGCTAAGCAGATACTGAAAGACAAAAAGTTAAACCTAGTATTTGTGAAAAACTCCCAGCCAATTTTTGAGACAAGTAAAGAAGGACTTAGTGGGTTCTTAAAGGCAATAGAGAAATTGAATAACAACCTTTCAGACGCCTCAGTTGCAGACAAAATTATCGGCAGAGCCGCAGCACTCCTCTGCGCCTATTCAAATGTCAAGGCAGCATATGCAATTACACTCAGCAAAAGCGGCTTAAACATATTAAACACATACAAAATACCATGCGAATTTGAAATACTCACCTCAACGATCCTTAACCTGAAGAAAACCAACATATGCCCCTTTGAAAAACTTGTTGAAAAAATCAGTAATCCCAAAGAAGCCTACAAAAAAATAACAAGATTTTACAGCTCTCAAACATAAACACATAACCACAACACAAAAAAATAACCCAAAAGAGCCCAAAAGCAAAACAACTTCAAAAACCATTCAAATCTGGCGTCCAACTAGCCTCTCTATTAGGAACCAAATAGAACGGTCTACTCACAACGCAAAGAACACACAAAAACACAGCAAAAAACAATTTTAACACCAACCAACAAATAACGTACCCAAACCACCCACAGGAGAACACACTTGAAAGCAACAATCACAAACAAAGGCGCAATCCTACTAGGAAAACACGTAACCTGCGACGCCCACGAACAAACAAGACCCATAAGAGTAGTCACCCACGCCCACGCCGACCACATGATCGGACTACAAAAAAGCCTAAAAAACTGCAACACAGTAGTAATGACCCCCGCAACTAAAGACCTAATCGGCGCCATCAAAGGACCAAACTTTCTCCTCAAAGGAAACGTAAAAACAATCGAATACAACAACCCCCTAACCTACAACGACGAACAACTAACCCTCCACAAAGTTGACCACATCCTCGGCACAGCACAAGTTCTAGTAGAAGATGCTGAAGGAACACGCATCCTCTACACAAGCGACTTCCGAATCACAAACACACCCATAATCCAATCCGACATCCTAGTAATCGAAGCCACATATGGCAGCCCATGGCGCACAAGAAACTTCGAAGACGAAGTAAAATCAACAATAGTCTCCATCGTCGAGAAAGGCCTCAACCAAGGACCCGTCCACATATTTGGCTACCACGGAAAACTTCAAGAAGTAATGCAAATACTTCACGAAGCAAGAATCAAAGCACCATTCATAATGCCCGAAAGAATTCTCCAAATTTCAAAAATCCATCAGACCCGTGGAACAAGAATTTGCAGACCTTTATTCTCAACTAAGCATCCAGTACAATCTACCCTACAAAACCAAGAACAATATGTCGCTTTTTACCACACAAGTTGGTGTAAAAAAGTAGGTTTAGATGGATTTAGAGTTTACGTGAGTGGCTGGGAGTTTAACACACCTTGTAGACAAACAGGTGAAAAAGAGTATGTGGTGGCCTTAAGTGACCACTCCGACTTCAAAGGCTTACTAGAATACGTCAGACAAAGTAAACCAAAACTTGTCATAACCGATAACTACCGAGGAGGAGACGCAGAGACACTTGCAAAACAAATAAAAAAACAACTCAGAATCGAAGCAAAACCTCTTCCCACGTAACAATACTATTTCTCTTACCTATATTTAGAAAAATCCGAACACAAAAAATGAGACACGTCAACGTACAGAACAGCATCAAGCAACGTTTAAAAGCTATACACACAGCAATACTACACCACAATAAGGCAAATCCAAAAAAGCCATAAACAACAAAGTCAAGAGATGACCCAAATGTCGTTCAAAAAAGGAGATTTCCTACTAATCGAATATACAGCCAAAGTAAAAGAAACAGGAGAAGTGTTCGATACAACCTTGGAAGACGTAGCGAAAAATGAACGACTGTACAAAGAAGGAGAAATTTACGAGCCAAGGCTTATAGTCATCGGCGAAGGATGGGTACTCAAAGCATTAGACGACAATCTGCCATCCCTACAACTAAACAAGCCAGAAAAATTCGAAATTCCACTAGATAAAGCATTTGGCCCCAGAGACCCAGAAAAACTAAAAATGGTCCCATTAAGAAGACTCAGAGACAAAGGCATAACACCCCAACTTGGAATGCGCATCGAATATGAAAAAAAACTAGCTACCATAAGAACAGTTGGAGCAGGCAGAGTGCAGTTGGACTTCAATCCACCACTTGCAGGTAAAACCCTAATCTACGAAACCACAGCCAAGAAAAAACTTATAACGCACAAAGAAAAAATATCCGCACTAATTCACCGAAGAATACCTGTAGCTGAAATTTCAAATTTCAAGTTAGACATCGGAAAAACCGGAATAATAATAAAGGTTCCAGAAGAAGTCTTCTACATAGAAGGTCTCCAACTAGCAAAAAGAGGCATAGCGACCGATATACAACGCTTCTTTCCAACCATCATAAAAATAGAATTTGTTGAAACATTCAAAAGCTCCAAAACAACGGAGACATCAAAAGAAACATTTAAGAAAAAACAACAAACAAAAAGAACAAAGAAGCTAAGAACGAAATAAAACATTTTTCGATTTTATATTACGCCCGTTTTCTTTACAAGTGCCTTGGCTGATTTGTAAGTCAATCTTTTTTCGTCCAAAATAGTATACCGCTCTGACCTAATAGTCCTTGCTTTCACTAAAGATTCTATCACATGCTGCGGTTCAACTCCAAGTTCTCTAGCAGTTGTCGGCGCACCCGCCTTTTCCAACTTCAATTTGATGCGTCGCCAATTCAACTCATGTAAATAAGCCATCATTATAGTACCGACACCTGCCTGTTCTCCATGCATTGCGGGTTCAAAGGCAACTAAGTCTAAAGCGTGGCTGAAGAGATGTTCTGAACCGCTACTGGGTCTGCTACTACCTGCTATACTCATGGCAACACCACAGCTTATGAGTGCTTCTAAAAGAACCCTCAGCCCTTCTTCATTTCCAGGCTTGATTAATTCAGCGTTTTTTGCAACAAGTTTTGCACTCATCAACGCCAAACTTGCAGCATATTCACCGTAATACTCATTTTTCACTTTATGTGCAAGAAGCCAGTCGCGGACTGCTGTGAATTTGGCAATAACGTCACCACACCCGCTGGCTGTGAAGCGGTGAGAAGCTTGAACAATAACGCTTGTGTCAGCAATTATAGCCATGGGAGCCTGCGCCATAATGGAGTAGGGCTTCTCTGACCCCTTAATTGACGCTAGAGGACTTGCAATTCCATCATGCGACGCGGTAGTAGGTACACTTATGAAAGGAATGCCTTGCTGTGCAGCGCTAAGCTTCGCAACATCGATTTTTGTGCCGCCTCCAACTCCGAGAACTACTTGAGGTTTTGTCTCCTCTATTTTCTCTCTTGCAGCATCCACGTCTTTCACAGTAGAAGAGGAGACAAGCAAATGGTCTGTATTGATTCCAACATCCTCGAGCAAATCGATAACCCTATGTCCTGCAACTTTGTATGTTTTGACACCTGTTACCACAAAAGCAGACTTTGAAAACCCAAGTTTCTTACAAATTGACACCACAAATCCTAAAGTGTCATTTCCAACCACGACTTCTCGTGGAAGTTGCATCTGATGAAGCTTCATAATCAAAGGAAATCACTGTTCTAGTAAATTTATCGAGTTTTTCATCTGCTATTAATGTTCACGAAATCTTTTTAAACTAGTCGGTTATGTATAAATGGCGACTGCCTTCCTTTGGAAGATAATTGCGAAGAGCGTTTTCGATTTTCAAGGAGAACATGGAAATGTGTGAAACACCAAATCAACTAGTCCTTAAAGGTACTACTACTGCAGGTGTAGTCTGTAGTGACGGAGTAATTTTGGCCTCAGATACTCGCGTAACAATGGGCACCTTCATTGCCCATAAAAAAGGAAAGAAAATATACAAAATCGACGACCACATTGCCATGACTATAGCAGGAAGTGTTGCAGATACACAACGGCTTGTTGACATACTTACAGCAAATGCCCAACTATACAAAATGAATTTGGGAAGACCTATCCCCATAAAAGCCGCATCTAGGCTTGTCGCAAATCTTCTATTCTCATCTCGCTATGCTCCTTTGATTGCCCAAGTTCTTATCGGAGGAATTGATGATACAGGCTCCCACGTTTTTTCCCTGGATCCTCTAGGCAGTTTAATTGAGGAAAAATGTGTTGCCACAGGCTCTGGCTCTCCTGTAGCTTATGGTGTTCTCGAGGATAAATATTTAGAAGGTAGCTCTACGAAAAAGCTGTTGCCAATAGTTGTTCACGCTGTAAAAGCAGCTATGAAAAGAAATACAGCAAGTGGCGATAGTTTTGATGTTGCAATCATTGATAAAGAAGGCTATCGTGAGCTAAAGGATGAAGAGAAAAACAACATAGCGGCGGCGTCAGAGGCGAGGAGAAAAGTGTGAAAACAGCTGACAAGAGCAAAGTAGAAATAAGTCAGACTGTATTGCAACACATACCTAAAAAAGCAGAAGTTACGAGGATAGAATTTGAAGGCCCAGCATTAGCGGTTTACACAAAAAGACCTGAAATTCTAATTGAACAAAGCTCCATTATTGCAGACATTGTTAGTTTAATTCGCAAAAGAATAGTTGTGAGATCTGATCCATCAGTAAGATTACCGGAAAAAGATACAACGATAATGATAGAAAAGGTGGTTCCTAAAGAAGCTGAAATTACAAACATAAACTTTGACCCGAGTCTCGGCGAAGTTATAATCGATGCAAAGAAGCCAGGTTTAGTAATAGGAAAGAATGGGGCAGTGCTACATGAGATTGTAAAAGAAACAAGATGGCGTCCTAGAATTTTAAGAAGCTCTCCTATACCATCAAAAATCATTGCCCATATGCGTCACTACCTTCACTCGGAAAGCAAAGAGCGGGAAAGGGTGTTGCGCACTATAGGCGAAAGAATTTTTCGACCTATGATATATGAAGTAGGCGACGTAAGAATTTCAGCATTAGGTGGGTTTCGAGAGGTTGGTCGTTCTGCGATTCTGTTAAAAACAAGAGAAAGCCAAATTCTCTTAGACTGCGGCGTTAATCCAGGCTCAGCAAACCCTTTTAATGCTTTTCCACGGCTTGACATATCCGAATTTAATGTCGACGCTCTTGACGCTGTGATAATAAGCCATGCACATCTCGACCACTGTGGTTTTCTACCTTTTCTATTCAAATATGGTTATGATGGCCCAGTTTATTGTTCTGCCCCAACATCAAACCTAATGACTTTGCTTCAACTGGATTATTTAGATGTCGCAAGTAAACAAGGTTTTATGGCGCCTTACGATCAAAAAGATATCCGGGAATGTGTTCTCCACACCTTGCCACTACGCTACGGAGCCGTAACTGACATATCGCCTGATATTCGCTTGACCATGCATAATGCAGGTCATATTTTGGGTTCATCAATAGTGCACCTACATATCGGAGAAGGCTTGCACAACCTTGTATATACAGGTGACTATAAATACTCAAAAACAACACTTCTTGAAGCAGCCGCCACAGAGTTTCCCAGAGTAGAGACAATAATAACCGAGAGTACGTATGGTGCTCCACAAGATTTGATGCCTTCAAGAATTGCTGCTGAAGAAAAGCTTTCTTCGATAATAAATGAGACTTTAGAGCGTGGTGGAAAAGCTATAATTCCGGTGCCTGCGGTTGGTCGGGCTCAGGAAATTATGCTGATTATTGATGGTTACATGAAGAGAGGGTTAATGAAAGAAGCGCCAGTATTTATTGAAGGAATGATTTCAGAAGCAACTGCAATTCATACGGCCTACCCTGAATATTTGGCTAGGGAGGTTCGAAACAGCATTTTACATGACGGAGTAAACCCGTTTCAATCCGATTACTTTACTATAGTGGAGCATCCAAGCGCCCGGGAAGAAATAGTCGAAGGAGAACCAAGCATTATTATGGCAACCGCAGGCATGCTTGAGGGGGGGCCAGTGATCGATTATTTCAAACGATTAGCCTCTGACAAACTTAACACAGTTATTTTCGTTAGTTATCAAATTGAAGGCACTTTAGGACGTCGGGTGCAAAAAGGATTAACAGAAACTCCTATCATGAACAATGAGGGAAAAATCGAAGTCATAAAAGTTGGACTTCAAGTTCAATCTATCGAAGGCTTTTCAGGGCATTCGGACAGAAGGCAGATTATCAGTTATATTCGCCGTGTTACGCCAAGGCCTGAGAAAGTGATAGTTTGTCACGGTGAAAAGGCGAAGTGTTTGAGCGTCTCAAACTTTCTCAAGAGAAGATTCAAGATTGACGCGGTAGCACCTGAGACTTTAGAAACTATTAGGCTGCAGTAGGAACTCGTTCTTGAGGTGCAATAGGTTTTTCTCGCCAAATTCGCACGCTGGAAGGAGTGATTACTATTCTTTCTTCTCCCAAGCGGGCAATGTCGCCGTCTACTGTTTTAACAAACTCGCATAACTCGTTTATAGCTTTTTTAATGTCCTCGATGCTTTTGTTTGCTAAGGGGTTTACTTTAACTATGAGAATGTTGCCTTGATTGACTTCGCGCTTTATTGTGTCCAAGTCGGAGAGCTTTCGAAGAGGCATCGCTTTGAGGTAGATTTTGGAGATTTTGTTTTCAGAAGCACTGCCCGTTTTAGGAGTTTCTGATTTTTTGTTTCGGCTTGGAACGGTTTTTTCTAAGCTTGACAAAAGAATACATCTCTTTATAGTATTTTAGAGTTTTCAAACTTTTAACATTTGTTTTGCTCAAGCTATTTCTTGAATTGTAATCTATTGTTTTACTCTGGTTTTATAATACTTATGTCTTTGAAATCGGGATTTTTCGTCAAGATTAAGAGAGAGTTTTCATTTTTTGTGTGTTTTTTCTCTGTGCAGAGAGTAGACCTTCCTATTTGGTTCCTAATAGGGGAAATGTCTATATGGTTTGGGGTGGTGATTGTTTGTTTGGTGTGTGTCTTTGGGTGGTGTTTTTGGTGAGGAGGAGCGGCGGAGACATACGGGTGTGTGTATTGATTGTGGTGAGGTTTTGGAGTTGTATAGTTTGGATTTGAAGAAGCGTAGGCGGGTTTTGCAGTGCACGCGGTGTGGGTTGTATCATTTTTATAAGAAGGATATGTTGGGGAAGTGGAAGATTGTGAAGGCAGCGAAAATCCCAGACCTATGGAGATAACCTCAAACAGAATTGACAAAACCTCTTCTATGCTCGATTTGCAAATTAGAGCAGAACTTTCTATAGATTAAAAAATCACGGGTTAATTGAAAACTCTCAGGCGTTGAAGTCATCACCGCAAGAATAATGAAACCCGCCGAAGCCTCACTCAAACCAGTAAGCTCAATCAGTCTTTCTATAGACTTTATAGCGAAATGACTAGCCGAAGCCAAAACAACCAACGATACGACAAGAATCAACAAAATATAAGCCGCTCAATCATAATGCTCAATTTAATTCGTGCCGATCTAGATATTCTTTATGCAAACGCGAACAATCATCCCCTAACATATTCTCGGCACCGGATCACCCACCGGCATCGACAAAATACGTCTACCCCCAACCACAGTCTTCATCGCCACCAAATCAAACTCTCCAGTAGCCTCACCGATAATCTCCGCATCTTTTCCTTCTTCCGTACCCCTCAAAGCCTCCAAGGCCTTTTCAGCCATCTCCTCCAGCACCCCGATAATCACCTTCCCCTCATTACCTACCTCCAAAGGATCAATACCCAACATCTCACACGCCGCCTGCACATCCTTCCTAATCGGTATTTTATCCTCGTGCACTAGAATTCCCACCTTCGCCTTTTGACTCCACTCATTCAAAGAATTCGCCAATCCACCGCGAGTTGGATCCTTCATAGATACCACGCCCCCAACTTCCAAAACCCGCCCAATCATATGATTCAAAGGCTTAACATCCGACACAATTTTGCTACCAAAAGCAAAACCTTCCTGAGCCGACAAAACAGCCAACCCATGGTCACCAACGGTTCCAGAAAGAATAATCTTATCACCAACCCGCAAATTCCCATCCAAAACCCAACGTGCATTAAAATCACTTCTATATTTCCTGACCACAGCCAAATTATTATCTAATGCTCTGCCACGCCGTCCAATCCCACTCATATTCACCACCAACCCTCCAAGGCTGCCTTTCTCCACTACCTTCGTATCCCCCGTCACCACAAAAACCCCTGCTTCCTCACAAGCCGCTTTGATACTCGCCAAAACCCGCTCTAAATCACCAAAAGCCAAACCCTCCTCAAGCACAAAACCACAAGCCAAAGCTAAAGGCTCTGCCCCCAAAACAGCTATATCATTCACCGTTCCAGCCACCGCCAATCTGCCAATATCCCCGCCTGGAAAGAAAATTGGTCGAACAGCATGCGAATCACTCTTAAAAACCACTCCATCCACAACAGCCGCATCATCCAAAACCTCCAATCCCACCTCAGCCCCTTCAAAGCCACCAAAATAAGGCAAAACAAACTTTTCAATCAACTTAGCCATAACAGCGCCACCAGCGCCATGAATCATTGTAACTCGTTCGTTCTCTGGCATATTACATCCCCACAAACTCAATACTGCGCACCCACATAAATACATCGAAAACCATCCAAAACCAACCGAATTTCTTTTATCTCACGAACCCAATATATAGATGGGCGGAAAAATAGACACGAATATGTAAAAAACACACCACAACAAAACCTGCTAAAAAACCAGAAACAACCAAAAACAACACAGCAACCCTTATATCCCGAAACTCCGCCTCTAAAGCAATTTGGCGAACATTCACACGCCCCAAAAAAAGAGATGCAACCTTTAATCTCAAATGATTAAAAGGTGAAGAATGCAAGTGAGACTTGAAGATGGGCACCTCAAGCTCGCAATGAACACCACACAGGAACAAGCCCAACAGCCAACAAACCTACACTAAACAAACACCTATTCACCTACACGCCAAAAAAGCTCGACATGCCACGCCGTCTGGTGAATGGCCAGGCTTGAGCGCTGAAGAAGGGCGCGGCAAGCAGCGAAACGCCTCGGGTAAGCGCACGCAGCTGTAGAACCGAGGATACCCCAATGAGACTTCTCGTCGCGGTTCCTTCGGGAACCGTGACACTCCAGCAATGGAAGGGGAACCCCCTGAACTGAAACATCATAGTAAGGGGAGGAAGAGAAACTAACTTGGATTCCCTTAGTAGCGGCGAGTGAAACGGGAAAAGTCCAAACCGAATCTTGTAAGGAAACTTACAAGAAATGTAGGGTTATGGGTCCAGCTATATCTTCACTGGCAAAGCTGAAGTGGTCTGGAACGACCCGTCATAGAGGGTGAAAGCCCCGTAAGCATAAACCGGAAAGAAAAAGGCTGGAATCCCAGAGTACCATACCCTGGCTTGGGTGTGGAAAATTGGGAGCCACCAACTTCCAAGACTAAACACGTCTCAAGACCGATAGCGCACTAGTACGGTGACAGAAAGTTGAAAAGTATCCCGGAAGGGAGCTGAAAAGAGTCTGAAACCAGACGGTTAAAGACG
>SMTZ1_10000751_pt1 | contig 40633 bp, 39 predicted proteins | sample DeeMarSWOR136_30_FD_25667 | JGI IMG/M metagenome (IMG submission 25667)
CTTTCTGCGACTTTTTCTTCAAGCATTATATTTATCGTTTCTAAAGCTGCGGTACAAGCCAAGACATTCCCTCCAAAAGTGTTAGAATGAGCGCCAGTTTCTGTAAAATCAAGATCCGACTTTGTTACAGTTGCTCCTAATGGAAAACCATTAGCTATAGATTTTGCAAGACAGATTATGTCAGGTTTAACATCCCAGTGTTCACAGCAAAACATTTTTCCTGTTCTACAAAAACCAGACTGCACCTCATCCGCTACAAAAGGTATCCCGTATTTTTCGCAAAGATTTTTTACTTCTTTCAGCCACCCATCAGGTGGTACTATATATCCACTTTCCCCTTGAATTGGCTCTACCATAAGGCCTGCAACATTTTCTGGAGGAAGAAAAGTACGAAAACACCACTCTTCTATATAATCAACACATGCTAGTCCACAATCCGGATACTCTAAATTAAAAACACACCGGTAACAATAAGCATAAGGCACATGAACTGTATATTGTAGAAACGGGAAGAAATTTTTCCTTTGAATCGGCTTTGATCCCGTCATACTCAAAGCTCCCAGTGTTCTCCCATGAAAACCTCCTATAAAAGATATAAATGTTGAATTTTTAGTTTTCCAACTCGCTAGTTTAATAGCGCATTCAACAGCTCCTGTACCAGAATTTGAAAAAAACGTCTTCTTTGGAAAACTTCCGGGAGTGATATCTGCTAAAAGTTTGGCAAGATTAAGTTGAGCTTCATTATAGAAGTCCTGTCCCGCAAAATTGACTAGTTTATCTACTTGCTCTTTTATAACTTTCCCTACTCTAGGGTTGCAGTGCCCTATATTACTTACAGATACTGACGCTGTGAAATCGATATATTTGTTACCATCAACATCTTCTACTACAGCGTTTTTTGTCGTTTTAACTGCAAGGGGCAAATATCTTGTAGCAGTTATTAGAAGTTTTTCGCTTTCTTCAATCATTTTTTTTGCTTTCTCTCCTGGAGGAGGAGTTAAAATTTCTGGTAATATCTTTTTTTCCATAAAAATACCCCTAAAATTTTGATATTTTCTAAGAAAGTTTTAGAGCAATTGATTAAATCTTTTTTTACCTTTTTTTTGCGAAAACGTTAAATGTGGGAAATAGTTTCATAAGTTTGAGGTTTTTAAGGAGGTTTGGTTAAAAAATGCCAATGGCTTATGTTTTAATAAATGCCGAAATAGGGTCGGAGGAAGCTTTAGCAAAAGAGCTGCTTAAAGTGGTCGGAGGAAGCTTTAGCAAAAGAGCTGCTTAAAGTCGAAGGGGTGATAGAAGCTTCCATCGTATATGGGGTTTATGATATAGTAGCAAAGGTTGAAGCAGATACCATGGAAGAACTCAAACAAACAGTTACTTGGAAGATTAGGCGTCTGGGTAAGGTTAGAAGTACCCTGACAATGATTTGTGTTGAACCCGGTCAATAAGAGCTTTTACGTTTAATTTCATCATTACTAATAATCTTCTTTACTTTAGGATAAACCAAATTAAAACTCATATTTTTTTCATTATTTTTTCATAATAACATAAGCAAGGATAATCGTGTAGTAGAATTTTGGTTTTTCATTTTTTTTAAACAAGCGTTATAAGGTTAGTTTTTTCCTTCTATCAAATCTTCTTTTTTTTTGTTGAGTGAAGTTATGATGGATGAAAAGAGGTTTGTTTTGAGTTTAGGTATTGACGATGCTGATTCGCCTTTAGGTATGTGTACTACTTATGTTTGCGCGGTTTTGGTTGAGAGATTAGCTTCTTTTATTGAGTTTTTGGATTATCCTTTGTTGATCCGTTTTAATCCTAATATTCCTTATAAGACGCGGGGTAATGGGGGTTTTTGTCTCCGTTTTGTTGTTGAGGAAGGTAGAGCGGATAGTGTTTTTGATATGGCCATAGATACCTTAGTATCTTTGGCGGATCTTCATCATCCAGACACTAATACAGGGGCTGTTATGTATAAGGGAGAAGAGGTTCCAAGGGAGGTTCAGCTTTTTGGGGATAGCGTTGTTACTAACATTAAAAGTATTGAAGAGAGTAGGTGTCTTGCTGAAAAGTACGGGATGAGGATTTTTACTCATGGTAATGGACGGGGCATAATCGGGGCTTTGGGCTCCGTAGGGAATGTTTTGTGGAATGTTGATCATACTTATGAGTATATGGCGTATAGGGTTCCCGAAATGTGGGGAAAGCCTCGAAGAATAGATAAGCATTCTGTGTTTGAAATGGATCAGAAGATGCGTCAAAGGACTTTTAATAATATAGATTTTGAAACAGGACATGTTCTTATAACTCCCCACGGTCCTGATCCTGTTTTTTTTGGGATAAGGGGAGAAGACCCAGAGACTGTGAAGAAGGCTGCAGAAATGGTAAAAACTTTTGAGCCTTTGGAAAGATGGATTATTTTTCGCACAAACCAAGGCACTGATGCCCACCTAAAGCAGGTGTATAACATAAAGGAAGTTGAACCTTATCTGCCTGTTATCATAGAAGGAAATGTTTCGTCAAATCCTGAAACCATTCAGGGAGGACATGTGGTGTTCAAGCTTTCTGATGAAACTGGTTTCATAGATTGTGCAGCTTATGAACCTACAGGAGCTTTTAGAAACATTGTTAAAAGCCTTATAATAGGGGATAAAGTGGTGGTTTATGGAGGTGTAAGACCTCCTAATAAAATTCCTATGACAGTAAATTTGGAGAAAATAGAGGTTAAGTACTTATCTCAGAAAATAGTTAGAATAAACCCCACTTGTTTAAAATGCGGCAAAAATATGAAAAGTATGGGCAAAAACCAAGGCTATGAATGTAAAAAATGTAAAATCGTTCTTCCAAAAGCGGAAAAAGTTGTAAAAGTTTTACCAAGAAATATAAAGAAAGGAATGTATATTCCACCACCTAGAGCCCAACGTCATCTTACAAGACCCCTAAAGCGGGAAAACTTGAGAAATATTACTCCTTATCCTCTCATTAAGGAGTGGCATTACCCATAAAAAACTCAAAAATTGATAAAATATTTTAATACAGAAAAGAGCAGGGAGAGGAGGTTATACTTGATTTATAAAACATCCAAAACAGTTTACAAAAATAGAGAGAATTTTACCAAAATGACATCGAAAAAAAAAAGTGTTTATTATTGCTTTTTTACACGTCTTGCCCTTTGATTGTTTTTCTTCCATTTGCCTTCGTGCGTGACATAGCTTCAGTAATCATTTTTTCTACAGCTTTGTCAAGGGCTTTGATAGAGTCGCTTCCTACGAGGAAACCTTTTTTCTTAGCGAGGTCACGATAGGCTTTTTGCACAATATATGTAACCATTTTCTTTTCCTCTCATAATGGTTTTTTAACCTCTGAGGGTGGAAACCTTTTTCTTTGGTTTCTGAGCTGTAGTTAAGGTTTTTATAGTATTTAAAAATTTCCCCTATTATCAATCATAAGTTGAATAAAATGAAAAATGAAAATCGAAAAAAGTTAAGGGCTGAAGTGAAAAGAACGATTTTTAAAAAACAAGCGTTCAAAAACCCACTTTTAATAAATAATTTTACAGTGTTAAAGAGAGCATTTTCGCTTGAAAATATTAAGACTAAAAAAGAAGTAATCAAAAAAACTACTAAAAATCTTAAAATTGAGAAATTTAGATATCATAATTTTCAAAAGCATTTAGAATATTCATTAATTTCTTTTAAACAAGGTTTTTATATAACCAAAAAACCAGAGAAACCTTAAAAATAACAGGTTATACATTAAGTTTAGTAAAAGAGGACTTTGAAAATGGTAAAGAAGTATAAAATATCGGTTATTCCGGGTGATGGTATAGGGCCTGAGGTTGCAGAAGCGGCTATAACGGTTTTAAACGCTGTTCAAGACGTTGTTCCTGGTCTCAATTTTGAGTTTATAGAGGTTGAAGCGGGATTAAATTTTATCGACAAATATGGCACCAATTTGCCTGCTCACTCCCTAGAGATAATAAAAGAGACTAATGCTTGTCTAAAAGGACCTGTAACGACTCCGGAAGAACCAGGTTCTCCTAGAAGCGTTGCAGTCACTTTGAGGACATATTTTGACTTATATGCTAATGTGAGACCGTGTAAAACGTTGCCTAAAGTACCCTCTTTGCATCCAGATATAGACATGGTGGTTGTAAGGGAGAACACAGAAGGTCTCTATGTGGGGAAAGAGTTTGAAGTGATTCCAGGTATAGGGGTAGCGTTAAGGATAATCACTAGCAAGGGTTGTGAGAGGATCGCTCGCTTTGCTTTCAACCTTGCAATGAAAAGAAGAAAACGTTTAACTTACGTACATAAAGCTAACATATTAAAGATCACAGAAACCATATTCAAAAACGCTATTTTCAAGGTAGCCGAGGAGTTCCCAGAAATCGAACTTGATGAAAGACGCGTTGACGCTATGGCCATGCAACTTATAAAAAGACCAGAATTTTTCGATGTAATCGTTACAACTAATCTTTTCGGGGATGTTCTATCCGACGAAGCAGCACAAACAGTTGGAGGTTTAGGTGTAGCACCTGGGGCAAACATCGGGGATAACTTCGGTATGTTTGAACCTATTCATGGAAGCGCTCCGAAATACACAGGCATGAACAAAGTAAATCCGACAGCTACGATTCTTGCAGCAAAAATAATGCTCGAATACTTAGGAGAAGAAGAAGCAGCGAAAAAAGTAGAAAATGCAGTAATAGAAGTACTCAAGGAAGGAAAAACGCTAACCTACGACTTAGGTGGAACAGCAAAAACCTCTGAAACAGCAAAAACAATAGCGGAAAAAGTTATCCAACAATAAATAAACAATCTTAGATTATTTAACGCATTTTTACCCATATTGGGTTTTTCATATTTTTGTGAGGGGAAAGACTTTATCAAACAGTTTAATCATATTTTAGTTAATTAATGACTTTTTAAGGATTTGATCTTAGATGAAAACAGCAGAACTTCTCACATATATTACTCTTCTTGCTGCTACTGCACTTTTTTATATTTACATACATAGTAAGTTTCTTGCTTCCAAACCAGTTAAGAAAAAGAAGGCAAAACCAGAAAAGAAAGATAAGTGGAAAAAACGAACGTTAAATCCTAAAGAAGAACAGTATTTAGTGAAAATTTCAGAGGAATCCCCCCTTGTTTACGAAGAATTCAGCAACCATTTAAAAGTTGCTCAATCATCTATAAAAGAAGCTGTTAGAAAATTAAACGAAAAGGGTGATTTATGGGGAGTTGTAGCAGATACATCTTTCATCGGGGTAGATTATACAAAAAAAAGGATGCAAGAGCTTTTCAAAGTATATGAAAAACTAGGATTCGACACACTCCTAAACGAGTTCAACATGACAAGTGAAGAGAATTTAAAAGCCCTTCTTCTAATGGTAGGTATATCAAAAGGTCTACCCATCAAACTGGATGATGTTGAAAAAAGTGTAAAACTTGTAACAAAAGAAGAAATAGAAAAAGAAATTATCCCTAAAGAAAAGGAAGAAAAACATCTATGTCCAAACTGCAATCAATCAGTCCCATTTGACGCAAAAAAGTGTCCAAAATGTAAAAAATCTTTTCAAAAATGCATCATATGCAAACTCCCAGTTCATCTCCCAGATTTAGCAGAAACACCCTGTTGTAACATAAACGTTCATAGATCTCACATAAAAGAATGGTTAAGAATCGAAGAAAAATGCCCAAACTGCGGAGCAAAACTAAGGGAAACCGACATTTCCTGAAAAAATACTGGATAAGAAAGAAGATGCAAAACTCATCCATACTTTCTCATCTGGAAAATGAAATCCTTGTAACTTTTGAAAACGCGGTTTGTGATTTTGTAACAGGGTCTATAAAGGATGAGAAAAATATTACCAAACAAATGTATGAGGAATTAGAGGGATATATAAAGGAAATTTCCCCTTCCTTAATTTTAACTAATAAGCTTCCTTCTCAAACTTTCATTCCTGAAAATAGCTTCTTTATATTTCAAAAAACAAAGGAGGGAGAAGAAGAACCGTTAATCGTTATCCAAATAAAGACCGCTACTATAACATCTTACGATGAAAATGGACACCCAGAAGAAGTAGAAGAAATAAAGGGAAATATTGAACAATATTTAAAAAACCTCCAACTTTGCAAAAACCTTCACGGTTTCAAAAAAGGATATTATGTTCACATAAACAAAGAAAAAGGCCAATACTTTACACTGTACCTTGATGATAATTGCCGTTTAAAAGAAGAAGCTGAATGGATGAACAACTATTTTGTAGACCTCTCCTACTATTTAGAGCTTAAAAAATTCTACTGCTATATTTTTAAAAATAACAGCCCTATAGAAATAAGAATCTGAAAACAAAAGCCTTATAAAAATAATAATGTTTCACATAAGTACTAAGGTTTCTTTTGAGGTAATGTTTAATGGCAAGGATGCACTCACATAGAAGAGGTAAATCGGGATCTAAGAAGCCTCCGAGAACTTTTAAATCAAAGCCTCCAAGCTGGATAACGCTTGATAGTGCGCAGGTTGAGGACTTAGTTGTATCTAAGGCAAAAGAAGGTCATAGTACGAGTAAAATCGGGATGATTTTGCGAGATGTTTACGGTCTTCCTTCTGTGAGATTGGTGACTAACAAATCTATGCTCCAAATTTTAATAGAAAATGATCTTGCACCAAAATTCCCAGAAGATTTAGTTAATCTCATGAGGCGAGCAGTTTCGTTAAGAAAACATCTTGAAGAGCATCCAAAAGATAAACATGGGAAGAGAGGTTTACAGCTTATTGAAGCTAAAATATGGCGTTTATCAAAATATTACAGGAAGAAAGGAGTCTTGCCTCCAGGCTGGAAATATAATCCAAAAACAGCTGCAACACTTTTACGCTAAAAGACTCCCTTTATCCATATCTCCTTTTCACCCATCTTGTTTTTTGGGGATTTTTTATGTCGAAAAATCGAGCGCAATTCAATGATTCTATAAAGGTTGCTTCTGATGTTCTAAAAGATTGCAAGTTTGTTCAGATAATCTCCCACCATGATGCAGACGGTTTAAGCGCTGCAGGTTTACTTGCAAAGTCTTTAATGCGATTGGGAGTTTTTTTTCATATAAGAATCCTTTCTCAGCCAACTTATTCGACAATTTCTTCACTACTTAAATCTGAAAGCTCTGTTCTTGTTTTTTGCGATATGGGTACAGGGCAGATAGATCTGATTAAAAAAGTGTTCAAAGACTATCCTGAAAGAAGAAGGCAAGTGATTATTTTAGACCATCATCAACCCCTTTTAGAGGATTTTGAAAACGAAGGGATAGTTCATGTTAATCCCATGTTATCTGGATTCGATGGAGCAGAAGAGATATCAGCCTCAGGAGTAACCTACTTTGTTGCAAGGGCATTAGATGAAATTAACAAAGATCTATCTACTCTTGCTTTAATAGGTGCTTTAGGGGATAAACAGGATAAAGGGGAAAATCATAGAGTTTATGGGCTTAATCGGGATATATTAGAAGATGGAAAAAGTATTGGAACAATTGTAGAGATCGAAGATATCAGGATTTTTGGCAGGGAAAGAGACCCTATACCTGTGTCCCTTGAGTATACGATTGATCCATTAGTGCCAGGTGTTTCTCTTTCTCCTAAAACTTGCAATAAATTTTTATCAGCCCTAAATATCCCATTAAAGAAGAATGGAGTTTGGCGTACTATTTCAGATCTAAGTGATGAAGAAAAACAAAAACTGTTAGAGGCTATAACAGAAAAGATCGCAGAAAAAAGAGGTGAAGACAAAACTTCTATTCTAAAAGAAATTATTGGAAAAGAATACATATTTCCCAATGAACCTAAGAATTCATATACTCGAAATGCTAGGGAGTATGGCGCATTAATCGCTTCTTGTGGCAGATCGAGTAAAAATGGAGTTGGTGTAAGCATATGTCTCGGTGATAGAGGCGAAACTTACGAGGAGGGAATAAGGATATTTATGGATTATCGGGATAAATTTTTTGAAAGTTTGCGATGGGTTATTGATAACGAGAAAAAAGCAGTAACACAGCTTCAACACATCCAGTTTATCGACGGACGCGGGATTGGAGATGGGTTTATTATGAGCCATTTAGCTTCCGTTATTGCAATAAATCGTTTATTATCAATTGAAAAACCTCTTCTCACCATTGCAAGCTTTTCAAACGATTTAGTTAAAATATCTGGTAGGGCAAACGAGTATCTTGTGAAAAAGGGCGTAGATTTAGGTTTAGCAATGAGAGAGGTAACCACTCATATAAACAAGAATGCTGTGGGTGGTGGGCACAATATAGCTGCTGGGGCTAAAATGTCTGAAAGCCTCTTAGAAAAATTCCTGAAAATTATGGATAAAATAATCGCCAAACAGATAAATAAACAAGAATGAAAAAACAAGGTAAAAAGGTTAGAAAACAAAAATCGGAAAAAGCAGAAAAAATAAGCTGAATAGAAGAGAGGGTTAAAAATGCTTATGCAAGCTGTGATAAAAATATCTTATACTGATAAAATCTTTACAAAAAGCGTTTTTAATGCTGTTAATCCTGACAATCTAACCGCACCTCCACCATTAAAAGTAAAAAGTTACCTAGAAAATAATACTCTCATAAACGAAATAATGTTAGAAAACAACAAGTTCGAGCGTTTTTTATCCACGATAGACGATCTTCTTATAAGCATAATCCTTGCTGAAAACGTTACCAAAAAGATGATAAACTCCAAAGATGAATCTCAAGAAATAGAGACCTGAAAGGCAAATTTATTTTAAGAAAGACAACTTTTTAAAACTAGAAAGTAGTAGTTTGAATTTGTTGCCGATGTGATGCTGATGCCGAGAAAAAGACGAAGAGAAAAAATCGTAGATAAGTGGAAACAAAAGCAGTGGTATACTCTTTTAGCTCCACCCATGTTTGCTGAGCAAGTATTGGGAACAACACCTGTTGACGATCCCTCAAAACTTAAAGGGAGGATCATTGAAACAACCCTTTTCGATCTTTCAGGATCTTTTAACCAGATACATGTAAAATTAAATTTTGAAGTTTATGATGTTGTAGGAAATGTAGCAAAAACAAGATTTGTTGGCCACGATTTTGCTAGAGATTACCTAAGGGCTCTAATAAGGCGTAAAAGTACAAGGCTTGATGGAATTTTCAACGTTACGTCAAGTGATGGCTATAAACTAAGAGTAAGTGTTATAGCTTTAACAACCCATAGATGTCAAAATTCTCATCAATACCAAATAAGAGCAGTGATGGAGGAAGTAGTCCGAAGAAAAGCAAAGGAGCTCAACTTCCAAGATTTAGTACAACAAGTGGTTTTAGGAAAAATAGCTAGTGAAATCCACAGTAATGTAAAGAGAATATTCCCTTTAAGAAATGTTGAAGTAAGAAAATCAAAGCTTTTAAGCATGCCAAAAATAAAAGAAGAAAAAGAGATAGCAAAGCCAGCTCAGCCAATCGAAGAGGTTCCTGTAGAAGAGGAGGAAATCGAAGAGGTTCCTGTAGAAGAGGAGAGGAGGAAATCGAAGAGGTTCCTGTAGAAGAGGAAAAAACCGAAGAGGAAACCGTAGAAACAACAACATAGAAAATAGATTAAATTTTGAAATTTTTTAGTTACAATAAAGTTTTCATTTTACTTCGCCATAATACCTTAATTTAAGTGTTGATTTTTCATGAAGGCTGTTGTATTAGCAGCAGGCGAGGGAAAGCGTTTAAGACCCTTAACTTTTACTCGTCCAAAACCTCTTTTTCCCGTAGCAGGGAAATTTTTCATAGAACACACAATTTCAGCATTTAAATCCGCAAATATTGATGAACTTTTTCTAATAGTTGGATATGAGAGCAAAGCGATTAGAGACCACCTTTCTGATAAAAGTAAACATGGTATAAAAATCACATATGTCGAACAAAAAGAGCAGAAAGGTACAGCTCATGCTATAGGCCTATTAGAAAATTTCACCAGATCAGACCCTTTCTTAGTAGTTTATGGCGATGTTCTAGTTAAACCAAAAAATTTCGAAAACATTATCAAAATGTGGGAAGAAAAAGAAGGATTGGCGAATTCTATTCTCTCAGTGACCCGCGTTGAGGATCCTTCTCAGTTTGGAACAGTTGAAACTAAGAACGGAGAGATTACAAAAATAGTCGAAAAACCCAAAAACAGCTCAGCAACATCAAACCTTGTTAACGCTGGGATCTATATATTCACTCAAGAAATATTCGACGCCATTAAAAAAACGAAAATAAGCCAAAGGGGAGAACTTGAAGTAACAGAATCGATCCAAATAATGATAAACAAAGTAGGAAAAATTATACCATATGAAATAGAGGGATGGTGGATCGACGTAGGAAGACCTTGGGACCTCTTAGAAGCAAACAAACTCCTCCTTGAAGAAAACAAAGAAAACCTCAAAATAGAAGGAGAAGTAGAAAAAGGAGCCCGCATAAAAGGTCCAGTAGGCGTTAAAGAAAACGCCATAATCAGGGCAGGAGCATACATTATCGGACCAACCCTTATCGACAAAGACGCAGATATTGGTCCAAACTGTTTCATAAGGCCCCACACCTACCTAGCAGAAAAAGTCCATATAGGAAACGCCTGCGAAGTAAAAAATAGTATTATCCTAAAGAAAACCCAAATAGGACACCTGAGCTATGTAGGAGACTCAATCATCGGAGAAAATTGCAACTTTGGAGCTGGTACAAAAATAGCTAACCTAAGACATGACGATAAACCTATAAAAGTCCTCATAAACGGTAAAAAAATAAGTTCAGGAAGAAGAAAACTTGGCGTAATAATGGGCGATAACACGAAAACAGGAATAGGTTCCCTTATAATGCCTGGAGCTACCCTTGGACCAAACAGCGCCCTAGGACCCGGAACAATATGTTACGAACACATACCACCAAACACGTTCCTCACAGAAAAAAGGGAAAAAGAACAACTCAAATGGCCACCAGAAGAATAAAAAACCAACTTTATAATTTTTTCGAGTTAAAACAAAAAGCGTGATTCATCCTCGGGCTCCTGCAGCTGTGATTTTAATCACCATATTGTCTTCTAAGATGTGATCTGCCCCCATCCTTGCATGTTTTCTAACATCTATTGCGGTTATGAAGGTTTTTGCAAGATCTTCATGAATCATTCCAGCAAACTGTTTCGCAGTGGTTCCTTTTGGAACAAGGAAAGCATCAGGTAAAACTCTACCTTCATGGTCTGTTAATTTGCTTGCGTCTTCGACAGGAAAAACAACGATATATCCAAGGAGATCAAACATTGCCTTATCAATAGCTTCTTGGACGCCACATGAACCATAAACTTTGAGGATTTCCTCATCAATCCTCCCTAACATCTCAACCTCTTTATTCGAAAGTTTTGAACGATCAACTATGTTATACCCAGAATCGCCCGGAACATAGCTAATAGCCTCCTTTTCAACCGTTTTTCTCAAAAAATATTCCGCCAATGTGCTGCAAGGAACCACTATACACTCCTCAATCTCCTCCTTTAACTTGTCTATAAATTTTTTCGAATAAGGCCTATCAACCTTGTTTAAAGCGATCAACATAGGTTTTGCTACTTTTCTCAAAACATTAACAAAGTTGTAAAGATCCTCATCAGACCAACTTTTAGGTTTTTCAGCCTCTGCTTTTAAACCAGAATCAAGTAATGCTTGTAAAATATGCTCCCGTTTTACAGCAAGACCTGACAATCTATCAGTTAAAAGATCAGCAAGTTTTATCTTTTCTGTTTCAACCCTCCTACAAGCCTTATCCCAATCTCGTTTTATGATTTCTATAAGCCACATTGTTATTTCGCGCTCAAGAAACAAAACATCCTCCAAAGGATTACGGGAACCAGGTTCAACAGGATTTCATTCAGCATCAAGCGAACCAGAACCATCAACCACATGAATCAACACATCAGCCCTTCGCAAATCATCAAGAAACTTATTCCCCAACCCCCTTCCCTGCCAAGCATCAGGAACAAGACCTGCAACATCAAGAACCTCAACAGGAATCAAACGAGTACCCTCAACACACAAAGAGTTCTTCGGACTATCCTCAACACCAAACTCCTTACAAACACACTCCCGCCGAACGTAAGCAATACCCTTATTCGCTTCAACAGTCGTAAAAGGATAATCCGCAACCTTAGCACTAGTCATACAAGATGCATTAAGAAAAGTAGTTTTCCCGGCATTAGGCTTACCAACAACGCCAACTAAAACCATTTCAACCAGCCAACCAAAATCATTAAAAAACCTCTTCAAACTAAAGAGGAAACAGGCTAAGATTAAAAACCAGACCATACCTTTAAAGTTGATTGTTTTTTCGCTTTAGAGAAGTAAAAAATAATTATATATCAACGACTAATTAACACGGTTTAAATTCTCTAAAAGAAGTGAAAAAAAATGAAAGGAATATTAAAAGACACGTCTTCAGAATCAGTTGTTTTAGCAAGTGAAAAAAATCTACATGATTTTTATATCAAATCTTCTGAACATCCTAATTTCACTTCAAACATAGAGGATAAAATAAGTTGGATTATGGCTAAATATTCCACTTTTCCGAGCATTATATTTCGAGCAAATTTTGAAAATCTTGATGTAGAACATGAAATAAAAAATGTGATAAAACTAATTCGAGAAGGAAAGGCGCCCAATGGTTGGGCAATCGGCCCACTGACGAGGCCTAAAGATTTGGGTAGTATTCTTGAAAAGAATGGGTTTTCAGCAGTTTATCACCAGGCTGGGATGGCTTTGGATTTAACAAATCTAAAAGATCAAACAGTAGATATAGAAAACTTTATTGTTAAAATTGTTGATAACGAAGAATCTCTTAAACAGTGGGGTAAAAATGTTTCATTAGTTTTTAACCTAAAAGTAGATTTTGAGTTACTCAATTATTTACTTTTAGAGGAAGAACCTAGATTTTATGTTGGTATTTCAGATGGAAAAGTTGTTTCAACTTTAATGTTATATCTTTCTTCGGGAGTAGCAGGTGTTCATGCTGTTACAACCTTGCCTGAATATAGAAGTAGGGGATTTGCTCTTTCTATAAGCAGAGCAGCATTAATTGATGCATATGAATTGGGTTATAGGGTTGGAGTACTTCAGGCATCGGAATTGGGTGAAAGAGTGTATCGGAAATTAGGTTTTGAAAAATTTTGCGATATAGTTTCATATGTTCTCATTGAAAATATGTAAATAAACAATCCCTTTAAATCGGAAATTTTACCCACATATTGTTTTATTGACTTTTTTTGAAAAGCTTTATTGGTTTACACCGCTTTTCTTTGATTGCAGAGATTAAATCTTCTTCATTCTCAATCTCTTTTTCAAAGCTTGTAGCAATAGTTCCAAGCCTTTCTTTTATATGTGCATCACTCCCCCCTATTTTTGCTATTTTTAAAATCTCTGCTGCAGTTTTTGCCTTATAATTTTCTTCGGGAGTACAGTTTGGGTTTAAAACCTCAATACCATCAAGCCCAACATCATAAACCAAATCACCTAAACCAATAAAGGGTCGATACGGGTGAGCAGCTATAACAACTCCTCCTTGCTCATGTATAAAATCTAAAATCTCAACTATAGATGAATAAATAGGAATTTCTTCATCAGTACCAAAAACTAAAACCTGTCCCTCCCTCGTATCAATCTCTATCCCTACAAAAACCTTAATATCATAAGCTTCTTGAAGTTGAAGCGCTTCTCTACCACCATTAAAAGTGTTATGATCAGTAATACAAACCCCATCCAAACCGACAGCAGAAGCTTTAGAAAGCAATTCAGAAACTCTCAAACGAGAACAACGAGAAGCAGGAAAAGTATGAACATGCATATCAACAACAAAAACCATCCAAGAAACACCTTCACAAAAATAAAAAAATAGTCAAAATTAAAAAATCGTTCGATTAACAAATAAAACAAAAAATAAAAAGAAAAAAGGGAGGAGATGAAAGTTTTAAACCTTAAGCCCTCGCTCAAGGTATCTCCCTTATTTTCAAAACCATTTTCTAAGCCAGTATTTCTCAAACATAACTTTACCTAAATGCCACATTCTACTGACCTTCGGTATTTTAGTCTTTACAACAGGCTCAGGTTTGAAAAACTTAGCACTTACAAAAATCCCTTTTCCTCCACCAGCTTCAATGACAAACATTCCTGTCCCATCAAATTTTTTCTTAGATTCTTCACCTTTTATTTCCGCCACTATATTCTCCACAGCTGCCTCAGCTTGTCTATGAGCAAAAATCCCAGCTTTCGGCAAAAAACCGCCTGCAGGAAGCTCTATATAGTTCGAGTCCCCCACAACATAAACATTATCAAATTTTTCCGTTTTCAAGATTTCTCGGTCTACAGGCACCCAGCCCGTTTTATCAGTAAACTTCGCTTTTTCAATCACTTCAGGACATTGATGAGGCGGTATTAAAATGAGAAGGTCAAAAGCTTCCTTTTCACCAGTTTTTAAGACAATCTCTTTCCCCTTAAGATCCACAGAATCCACTTCAACATTTGGAGTAAAATCGATATCCCGTTTTTCGAAAAGTTTTTCTGTAACAGGAGCAGCCAATGGCGCAGGCTCTGGAATCATCAAGTGTACAGAGACTTTATCCCTTATCTTCATCTTCCTGAAAAGATGTTCTGAAACAAAAGTTGCTTCATAAGGCGCTACAGCACCCTTATAAGGCAAACCTGAAACCAAAATAACAACTTTTCCACCATCAAAACTCTTCAAACTATCCCTTAACCTCACAACTTCCATTACATTGTAAAAATTATAAACACCATCAGAAACCCCGCTTAAATCTTTAGAACCAGTAACCTTTTCAGGCACTAAACTTGCCCCAAGAGAAATAACAAGATAATCATAAGACAGATCACCACCATCTTTAACTTTTACAATACTACTTTTAGGATCAATCTTTTCTATTTCAGCTTTCAAAAACTCGATTCCCTTTTTCTCTAAACGATCAAGGCTTTTAGAAATATCTGAAGGCTCCCTTGCACCTGTCAATATCCACGGAATCGACGGATAAAAAATATGCTCAGAACGCCTATCAACCAAAACAACCCTGTGCTCTTTTCCCAACTTCTTACCCAACTTGTTAGCAGCAACAATCCCCCCAACTCCACCACCAAGAACAACAATACTCTTACTATCATCCATTCTAACAAACCTCACAAATCAACTAAATAAAAACATAAATATCAAGCCATTTCTTTTCACAAAAAACGCTGAAAATGCGATTACCGAAAAAACAATAACTAAAAAATATTAAAACGTTTGTTTTCCGCAAAAAGTCGATAAAACCCGAAAAAATACAAAAAATCGTTAATAAACACCCTTATTTCTTTAAAAAAACTAAATAAACAATAGCGACTCTAGCAAAGTTAAGTTGTCAGTTTAAAATTTCTTTTTAGAGGTTTTGAAAAAATGAAAGTAGAACTATTATATTTTGAAGGATGTCCAACACATGAGCAAGCAGAAAAGCTTTTGAGAGAAGTATTAGAAGAGGAGGGTATAGATGTTAAAATCGAAAAAATATTAGTTGAAAGCGAAGAAAAAGCAGAAGAACTCAAGTTTATCGGATCCCCTACTATCAAGATAAACGGAAAGGATGTGGATCCAACTGCAGAACAAAGAAAAAACTATGGTTTAACCTGCCGAATGTATTTCACAGACGAAGGTGCCAAAGGCTGGCCCTCTAAAACCATGATAAAAAAAGCTATAATAGAAGCAAGAAAATGAACAAATGTGCTATAAAGTATGATGTGTTTTCATCATCTCCATCAAGTAGAAGATTTTTGATGAATGTTCCACGATACATATTAACTGGTAAGCGGTTTCGATGGATTTTGACGCGGTAAACACGCCATGTCCCCTCACAATCACTCCAAGATGTTTTAATAAAGCATTTGAAACATTTTCAGCAAGCTCTTTAGAACCCGGAGAACCCCCTACCACTGGTATTTTTTTCATTACATAATATCCTTCCGCATCTGGAGGAACAATCTCATCATAAAAAAATGAAAGAGCAACAGCATAAGGAGGATGAGCATGCATAACCGCGAAGTTATCCGTTTTCTTATAGATTTCCTTATGAACAATTGCTTCCGTTGAAGCCATAACATCATTATCAGAAGGCATATCAACATAAACTCTAACAATATCCTCCTGCTTTACATCTTCAAAGGATGTAGCATGTCTTGTTATCCATATAGAATTTCCCTCCCGAACGCTTATATTTCCACCATGAGCTGTAACATAACCTCTCCTCGTTGATCTAAATGCGTATTCTCTAATCTGTTGATAAATTTCATCATCCAACTCGTTCATTTTTTTTCACCAAAAAACTTTGATGATCAACCCTATTATCCCACAAGTCTTTCTTTTTATTTTGAGAGCCATTTTTTAAGTTCGCTTGAAAACAGATCCACATTATCTTCTAAAAAGGTAGAAGAAAGTTTTCCCTTGATTTTTTCTACTACTCTTAAAGCAAAATCAGGGCTAGTTTCATAGATAGCATAAAGAAGTCGACCTGTTTCAAAATTGAGTTCTGAATAAGTCTTCCCTAAACTTTCAGCGATAATTTTTGGATCACAGCCATCTAAGATCATCTTAGCAAGATCTCTATCACACACATTCAAATTATAAATAAGACGGGCTGTTCCAAGATGATACTCTGGTAGCGTAGCTTCCAAGCTTTTAATCAACTCATTTTCGATTTTTTGGAGGATTTTTCTTGCATTCATCCAAAGCCAACCATACAAAGAAAATATTAAGCGAGCAGTACCATCATGATACTCTGGGATTGTTTTCCCGATATTTTCAGCTAAAATGTCAAGATCACATTTTCCAGCCATCAATCGAGATGAAGATCTGTCACAGCTATAAAGCCAAAAAATTAAAGAACCAGTCCCTTCATGAAACTGTGGCTCAGTGTCAACAATACTCTTACATAAGACCTCCTTGTCAAGTTTTTGCACAACATTCCTCACGAAATAAGGGGACTCTCTAAAAAATAAACGGATAAAATCGGCAACTTTTTTATGATTAGAAGAAGGGATAGTTTGAAAAGATAAACAACCTGAAATCAAACCAACTCTTTTTCTGATTAAAGCGTTAGTTTCCTCATTTTCTCCCTCACCTTCACTCTTAACTTTCAATAAAGTCTTTTTAGCAAAGCTCTCATAATCTTCTATAAAATAGCTACTATTTTTTCTTTTAATCAATCCCTGCTTTAATAGGTTTTTAAGACCTTTTCCCACCCACTCTGAACCCAAGTCGTTTTTTCTAAAAATCTCTACCAAAGTTTTCTCTTCCACCCCTGCTTCATTAAAAGCTGTTTGATAACAATAAATAAAAAGAGGTATCAGATCAAAATCCTCTGTCAAAAATAGATCATGCTCTAGTTCGTTTTGTTTTTTCAAAAAAACATAATCCTCCAAAAAAGTCTTAATAAAGTAAGTATAGGATAAAAAAGTTTTAAACAGTTCTAAATCTCGTCATATTTTAAAAGAAAGTTAACTTTTTTACCATTATTTTTAAGAGAATATACGGAATTATACCAATAGTACTTAAATAGTCTTTATTATTGTCATGTTTAGCAAGACCTATTATCCGAGGTAAATACTTTTGTTCCCAAGTAAGTTACCTGGCGTTTTAGAGTTTGATCCTAAAAATCCTCCTTCAGAACTCGCTGAAAAACTAGAAAAGCTTTGGGGCTTTCAAAGATTAGAAGAATGTTTCTCAACAATTTCAGAAGAAATAACAAGCCCAACCGATATCAGCAAATCCGCTGAAAAATGTTTAGAAACTGAATACATTGTCCGTGGCAAGATGACAGGCGGGAAATGGAACCAGATTCCAGGAACCCAAGAAGAAGGCCATGAAGTTTTGGTCATTATTTGTTCCGATAAGAGTTTTGCCGGACGAATCATAGACGCATTAGACCTTGTTACGAACTTTGGCACACAAAAAGAGGTGATAATTTTGCCCCAATCTTGGAGCCAACAATCAGAAAGAAGGCTTCAAGCAATGGTTTCAAGCTTCTGGAGAGAAGGTGTTACCGCCCTCTTCATAAAATTCCCCTTCTCATCCCCAATGAGAGGCTTTACCTACAAACCAGAAGAATAAAATCTCTAAAATCATCTCCTAAAAACGCAAACATATTTTTTGAACATCGAGTTGTTTGAAAGGTTAAATTGCTATATTTGTTTAAGTAGTGATTTTATGCAAGTAAAATCTACCCTATTAATCGCTGCTTTTCTCGGACCCTTTGCAGGTAACGCTGTCATCGCTCTTTTTACAACACTAGAAAACGAGTACGATGTATCTGAATTCATAGTAATTCTCTCCTTACCACTTTTTATGATTCCTTACGCTTTCATGCAAATCTTCTCAGGATCAGTTACCGACCTTTTTGAAAGGCAAAAAGTGATTGCTTCCGGGTTTTTTGTCTACGGCATAGGCTCCTTGATATGCGCTCTCGCTCCAAACATAACTATTTTTCTTTGCGCTCGAATTCTACAAGGTTTTGGAAGTGCTTTCATTTTTCCTGCAATAATGGCAATAATCGGCGACACAGTTCCCTTTGAAAACAGGGGGGAAGCTATGGGATTCTTAGGAAGCGCTTCAGCCCTTGGAGTCGGTTCAGGACCAGTTATAGCAGGCATTTTCGAAGATACAATTGGTTGGCGATGGATCTTCTTCCTCATATTTTTACTATCTTTAACGATCGGAATCCTTTTCTTAACAACTTTTAAAGATACAAGAAAAATCGATGAATTAAAATTTGATATAAATAAAATCTTCAAACTCATAAAAGAAGCTTTAAGCGAAAACTCAGTCCGCCTTTTAGGAATTTGCGCCTTCCTCATGTTCTTTAGTTATATCGCAGCTTTAACTTTTACATCAGTTTACTTGGGCGACGAACTTTCCATGAAAGCGACTAAAATAGGCATAATACTTTCCTCAGCTGGTTTTGCAGCAGTAATAGTTGCCATCCCGGCAGGTAAACTAGTTGACATAATAGGCAGGCAAAAAGTGATTTTAATAGGGTTCATAATAATGTTTATTGCATTCATATTACTACCTTTTGCTGACAATTTTACACATTTCGTAATCCTTTTTATCTTCTTAGGCTGCGGAGCAGGCACAGTATGGCCTGCTTTAAACACTATTGCTATAGAACTTATCCCAGAAAAAAGGGCTACAGTAGCCTCACTTTACAACAGCTTTCGATTCTGGGGATACGCAGCCTCCCCCGTTATCCTAGCACCAATCTATTTAGAATTAAGCATCAAACATCTTTACCTAACCTGTGCATCTATCGTTCTCGTAAACATACTAATCGCTTCTCTTCTATGTAAAAAAATTGTCAAAAGTTAATTACTAAGGCTCAGAATTTCGATTAAAAGCTAGCATACAATTAAAACATTAAGTATCTGTTTTTTAAGCTTGTAGTTTGAAAGGTTTTCCTTCCTCTAAAACTTTTTTCGGAATCTTTTCTTTCCAGTTCTCAAGAAAAGCTTTATCCTCTTCTTCTTTCCGCAAATCATCAGGCAACATATGAGGAATCGTGTCTATTATGGGATACCACCTATCACACTCACAAGTCATTATTCCCTCCTCAACCTCTTTAGATTCCTTAAAAATGTGAAGTTCTAAAGAAGAAGACTTACACATAGGGCAAACAAGTATATCCAACAAATCACGCTTCAAGCTAAAATCACACACCTTAAACTAAATTCAATAAACGAAAATATCTCTAAAAAGTTAAAAATTATTACAGTTAAAAACACTACGTTATAAAAAAAGTAAAGAAATAAAAAAATCATCATCTCTTTCATAACTTTTATTTTAAGCAATTTGATTAAAATTTATTTTAGAAAACTTGCAGATAAATATAATGTTTTAAAAAAATATTAACATTGATCTTTAGCCAAGACGTATTGAAACCCTCAACGATTGTCATTGAGAGGCGGTAAGCACTCCTTCAGGATGTGCTTTGCTTCCTTCTCATTCAGCGTCTCTAAATCACTAAAAAATAAGCCAAAAACCTTTTAATAAAAGAGTTTTTAAAGTTCTTTCTACCCACCTAAAACTCCTTATGAAAATAATCTCCATAGAAATTAACCCAAACATTCTTGATCAGGGTAATCGCATAAAAAAAGATCTGTTTGAGAAAACCTACGAGTAAGGGGAAATCGAAACCACGATTATAGCTCTAGATTCAGAGATTTCTAGACCATAATCGACGCAAAATAACTAAACTATACTCTCTGAAACACTTTGGACAGAAATTTATATCCCTAGGCAATTTAAAGCCACAATAAGTACAATATAACATCCTTTTTACCGCTTTTTTCCTATTTTCTAAAAACTTCCCTAATACGACAAAAACCGGGCCAAAAATTAATACTCCGTAAAAAACCAAGAAGGGACTAATAAACAGTATTAAATAAAACATAGTTAAAACAACTATAAATAAAAATGCAGACAAGGACATTAACCTGGTAAATTTTTTTTCCAATTCCTCAGACATTCAAACTCCCCTAAACGGGTTAGATCTTTGAATTTTAAAAATCTTCTCTTTACGATTCTATAAAAATCAATAAAGAACCAATAAATATTACTAAAAATAATATAGTTAAAATAATTAACCTGTATACCATGGCCATAATTGATTCCATTTAACTAAATCATAATCTTTAAAACAATTTAAACAAAGCGTTTTATTAATGTTTAATTTTTTGCCACAAACAATGCAAATTCCTACTTTTCTTTCCGTTTTTTGCCTAGATTCAAGAAAATCTCCGGCTAAAATCAAGATTGGTCCAAAAATTACCAATAATAGTAGAACCACTATAAAACTATAGTTAACTGCTAAATAAAAAATCGATAAAACGATTAAAGGAGCAGATAAAAATAAGATTGAAAATTTGAATAATTTACTTATTATTTCTGATATTTGTTGTTTTATAGTCTCTCCTCCAGACATTAATCTCCCCTAAAAGAGTTAGTTTTATTGAGTTTTAAAACTTTTCTTTTTCAAATTTTATAAAGATTTATACAAACAATATATTATTCTATCAAGTAAGGCAGTGTAAAATCAACATTAAGATTCTTTTTTTAGGATATGGTTTTTTCGAAATCTATTCAATTCTAGTTTTTAAGCAGTTCCTTCTTAATATATTTAAGTAAATTTAGCGTTATTTTCGTTTTTTTCTCTTTGGTTTGATCTTTTTTAAAGCATTTTCTGCAACTTTTTGAAGATCCTTATCTTCTTCATTTAATGTTCGAATTAGCGGTTCTTTTGCTCTTACATCCCCAATTTTACCCAAGCTTGTTATTGTTCTTTTTTTGATATATTTGTCTTCGTCTTTCAGAGCTAGTATTAGTGGTTCTATTGCTCTTGAGTCTCTTATTTTTCCCAAGGTTGTTATTGCTCTTCTTCGAACTTCTTTATCTTCGTCTTTCAGAGCTAGTATTAGTGGTTCTATTGCTCTTGTGTCTCTTATTTTTCCCAAGGTTGTTATTGCTCTTCTTCGAATATCTTCGTCTTCATCTTTCAGACTTTGAATTAGCGGTTCTACTGCAGGTTTTCCTATCTTTTCAAGAATCCATACTACTTCCTTTCGAACAAACTTGTTTTTATCTTTAAGAGCTTCAAAGAGCGGTCTTACTGCCGGTTCTCCTATCTTTTCAAGAGCTATCGACGCTCTCCTTCGAACATATTCATCTTCATCTTTTAAAGCTTTTATAAGCGGATTTATTACCCTCACATCTCCTATCTCTTCAAGAGCCCATACTGCCCTCCATCTAACGTGTTTATCCTCATCTTTTAAAGCTTCTATTAAGGGCTCTATTGCATTTACATTTCCTATATTTTCAAGGGCTGATGCTGCTTCCCTTCGAACATCGACATCTTCATCCTTCAGCGCTTGCATGAGAGCATCTATTGCCTTTTCATCCCCTATCTCACCTAGAGCCCATACTGCCCTCCATCTAACGTGTTTATCCTCATCTTTCACAGCTTCTATTAAGGGCTCTATTGCCTTTTCTTCTCCCATACTACCAAGGGTTGTTATTGCCCTCTTTCGCACGTGTTTATCCTCATCCTTCAAAGCATGAATCAGTTTTTGAACAGCCTGTTCTTTTTCAGTACAACCCCCCTTTTTGATCATAAACGAATCATCAGATATTCCCATATTAAGATCTCCTTTTCACCAGCCACTTGCATATAAATAAAGGCTATAAGAACCCCATCAACACTTCTTGATTAATTTAAATTAACAACGCTTGTTAACAACTTCAACTTATAATCCTTTCGTTTTAATACACATGAAAAATAGATACAAAATGTTTCAACAATATTAAAAACAAACAATGCTATACAAACCACTCATAAAAAATAAAATAATATAAAAGAAAAATCGTTAAAATATTAGCACAAATTCATGATTATTGTTATTAGTCATATTCAATTATTTTATTTATATTTTCTCTAATTATTTAGTAGGTGTAAAATTACCATCGAAGAAGATGTGAAATATATGAAAAAAATTGATTTTAAAAAAGAGCTCAAATACTTGTACAATCCTTCTGCAAAAGAAGTTGTTTTTGTTGATGTTCCTGAAATGACTTTTTTAATGATAGATGGTATGGGTGATCCAAATACAGCTCAAGAGTATAAAGATGCTATAGAAGCTTTGTATAGTGTATCTTATGCTCTTAAGTTTATGATTAAAAAAGGAGAAATGACTATAGATTATGTTGTTATGCCTCTTGAAAGTCTTTGGTGGACGGATGATATGACCCAGTTCACCACTGATAATAAAGATGTTTGGAAATGGACTTCTATGATTATGCAACCGCAGTTTGTGATTAAGGATCTTTTTGATAATGCTGTTGAACAGGTTAAAAAGAAAAACCTGCCTGCTCTTCCTAAAACACGATTCGAAACCTTTTATGAAGGTTTATCAGCGCAAATAATGCATATTGGACCGTATTCTGCTGAAGGTCCAAACATCGAAAAACTTCATAACTTTATTAAAGAAAATGGGTATGAATTTGATGGATTAGTACAAAAACACCATGAGATTTACTTGAGTGATCCTCGTAGAACAAAGCCTGAAAAAATGAAAACCGTTATAAGACAACCTGTTAAAACTGAGTAAGGTAAATTTAGATGACAACAGTTCAATTTAACCCCATAGGGATTATTCATTCCCCCTTTATAGAGCCGAAAAGAATGCCCATACAACCAGTGGGAGCAAAAGGTGTTTCTGGAACTGTCGAGTTGTTTCCAGAATATGAGGAGGGGCTTAAAGACCTTGAAGGCTTCTCCCACATCATTCTCATCTATCACTTTCATTTATCTGAAGGCTATTCTTTGAAGGTTAAACCGTTTCTTGATGAATCCGTTCGTGGTCTTTTTTCAACACGGGCACCAAAACGTCCTAATCCTATAGGTGTTTCGGTAGTTCGTCTCGAGAAAATTGAAGGAACAACCCTCTATATATCAAATGTTGATATCGTAGATGGCACACCTTTATTGGATATTAAACCATATGTTCCAGAATTCGATAAAGATGAAGATGAAGACGTACGGATTGGATGGCTTTCTAAAAAGATTAAAAAAGCTACAGGTAAAAAGTCAGATGAACGCTTTAAAAGCTAATATGAATATGCAACTTCCGATAAGATAAAAGTGTTTTAAAACCATCTTATAAAAGAATTTTATACGCTAATTAAAACCAAATAATCCTGATTTTGGAACGGGAAGTGTTTTACTATAGTTAGATGTTATGAGAATATTTAACAGGCAGGTTAGCCATTATTTAATATTAAAATTTATTAATGCTTATAACATTCAGATAGCTGGCGGTTGGTAAGCTTTTGGTGTTCGTTGAGAAACTTGTGTTGAGGAATTTCAAGAGCTTTGGTCCCCGTAAGGTTACCATCAATTTCAACAGGGGTTTTAACGCTATTGTGGGACCGAATGGTTCTGGGAAAAGCAATGTAGCTGATGCTCTCCTTTTCGTTTTAGGTAATTTGAGTTCTAAGACCTTACGGGCTGAGACATTTTCTGGTCTAATTTATGATGGACCCCATGGTAAACCTGTTTCTGCTTCTGTATCCCTGATTTTTAATAATAAAAACAGGGAAATGTTGATTGATGATGATGAGGTTGTTATTGGGCGGGATGTCTTGTCTAATGGTCGGGGAAGGTATAAGCTTCAGGGACGGACTGTTACCCGGTGGCAGATCATCGATTTTTTGAACACCGCCAACATCCACTTGGATGGATTTAATATAGTTCAGCAAGGCTTGGTTGCGCAGTTAGCTCAGATGGATCCTTTAGAGAGGCGTAAGATCATTGAGCGTATGGCAGGTATTGAAGCTTACGATTTGAAGAAAGAAGATGCTCTTAAGGAGTTGGATCAAGCTGATTTTAATTTGAAACAGGTTGAAACAAGGATTGGCGATGTTTTAGAGATAATGGGGCGATTAAAGGAGGAGAAAGAAGCTGCCCTCCGTTACGAGGAAATCGGGCAAAGAATCATGGAGATCGAGGACCTTTTACTTTTAGGTAAATTAATGATTTTAGAGGATTCCTTAGCAGATATTGATGGAGATATTAAAAAGTGTGAGGAGGAGTGCTCCGATATTTCTGCCAATATTGACAGTGAGCAAGAGTATTTGGAGGATTTGGATTCCAAGCTTCTTGAGATGGAGGTAGCCTTAACTGAAAAATCTGAGGAGCTTAATAGTCTTAGGGATAAAGAAGCCCAAGTGCGTGAGGTCTTAAGCGCTGATGAGGTGCGCTTAGATCATTTGAAGAAATCATTTGAAAAAGCGGATCAGAAGATTCAGGAGGTTCGAGCAAAGCTTAAGACCGTAAAGATGGGGTTAAATGAAGGAGAGACTGATTTAATCTTTTTAAATGAGAGTTATCAAGGCAAAGTTTCGGAAATAGATTCAAAGGAGAAGGAGATTCTTGCTTCTTCTTCCAGTTTGGAAGGCCTTTACAAGGAACTTTCTTCTAAGCAGAGGAGCTTGACTGATCTGGCAAATAAAAGGCGGGAGATGGAGAGCGATTTGATTTCGCTTAAATCACAAGTTCAAGCTAAACGTAAAGAGGTTCAACTCCTTGAAGAATCGTTGAAAACTGCAAAGGAAGAGTTTGGTAAAAAAAAGGTAGCAGTTGATGAGATCAAATTGTTGGTTCATGAGACCTTGAAAAGTTTGGAGGAAAAAGCCCAAGAGTTGAGCCTTCTTGAGGGAAGATTAAAAACTGGTGAAAGAGACACGATTGAAGTTCTCACCCAAGAGATCAAGGATTTGGAAAGTGAAATACAAGGTTTAAGAGGGGATTTTATACGAGCAAAAACGAGGTTTGAAACTGTTGAGAATCTTCGTAACATTTTTAGGAGAAAAAAGGCTGCCATAAACGCTGTGCTCGTGCTTAGAGACAAGGAGAAAATGGAAGGAATTTATGGCACTGTTGCTGAGTTATGCACAACAGATCCTCAATTCACCGTTGCCCTTCAAGTTGCAGGGGGAGCAAGACTTGAGTATGTTGTCGTTGAAGATGATGATACCGCTACAGAATGCATCAAATACCTCAAGAAAAGAAGAATCGGAAGGGTTTCATTTCTACCATTGAACAGAGTTAAACCAAGAAGAGTTATCACCGATAGTGATCGTGAGAGTTATGAAGGGATTGAGGGCGTTATTGCTCCAGCAATAAGTTTAGTAAAGTATGATGAAAAGTTTCGAAAAATCATGGAGTTCGTTTTCGGTGGCGCTTTAATCGTTGAAAGCTTAGAAGCTGGAAAAAACGCTAGCAAATACTGCGATCGAGCTGTAACTCTAGAAGGGGATGTTTTCTACCACTCTGGCTTAATTACCGGTGGTCATTACCAGAAAAAGTCTGCAACTATGCCTTTTTCAATAAACCAAGAGGAGATTAAAGAACTTCAGGAGAAGTTAGAATCTCTTGAGGAGTCTAAAAAGAAAAAGGAAGATAAGCTTAACATACTTTTAGGAACAGAAAAGGAGCAGGAAATTGCAGTTGAAAAATTGAAGCGTGATTGTGAAAGGTTAAGACAGTCTAAAGACTTTGAAGGAGAAAGACTTGAAAGGGAAACACAGGAGTTTGAAAAACTTATTTTAAGGATCAAAGAGTTTGAAAAACGCGTTTTAGAAGAGGGAATCTTGTTAAAAGAATTGGTAAGCGAAGAAGAAGTAAAGGATATGCTTGTTCAAGAAGTAAGCGAGGAGGAAAAACTTCGTCTCGAAGAGCTTGAAAGCTCTAAAGCTCTAGAGCAGTATCAAAAACTTGAAAACTTGAAAACTGAAGCAGAAAGGCTCAGATCCCAGCTTAGCGAGATTGAAGTAAAAAACACTGAACGTCAACTCCTCGTAAACCAAGCAACGAAGCAGAAAGAAGATTTACAAAAAACTTTGTCTTCATTAAAGAGTGAAAAAGCCCAATTATCAGCAGATAAAGAAGAAAAGACTAAAGTTGTAGATGAAGAAAGGGAAAGGTTTCAAAAAATATCAGAAGAACAAGAAGCAACAAAGAGTGTTATTTCAGAAATGAAAGAAGAAGAGAAGAGCCTAAAGAAAGATATAAAGAAAACAGAAAGGAAAATAAAGAGGTTTGAAAAAGCTCTTTCAGAAAAGCAGTCAGAGATCAGGGAGCATAATGTTAGAAAAGAGCACATAGAACAAAAAGTGGAAAAGTTAAGGAAAAAAGTGGAGAAAAAGGATCATTTGATAGAAACAAAAGATAGTGAAACAATAGATATGGAAGCACTCGAAAATGAGATAAGTATGCTCATACAAGAAAGAGTCGACCTAGAACCCATTAACCAGTTAGCTGTGAAACAGTATGAGCAGTTTGAGAATAGGTACAAAGAGTTAGGTGAAAAGAGAAAGAAGGTTATTGAGGAAAAAGAGAGCATTCTAGAATTCATGAGGCAGTTGGAGGAGGAAAAAAGACAAGCGTTTTTGAAAGTTTTTAATGAAGTGAATATCCACATGCGGAAGATCTTTGCTCGATTATCACCTGGTGGAGAAGCTTACCTCGTATTGCAAAATCCAGACGATCCTTTCGCTGGTGGTGTGGATATTAACGCTAGCCCAGAAGGAAAGAAGGTTAAAACTCCTAGGGCTATGAGTGGTGGAGAGAAATCATTGACAACCCTTTCTTTCATGTTCGCTATCCAACAGGTATCTCCTGCGCCCTTTTATTTGCTTGATGAGATAGACGCTTTCCTTGATCCTGCCAATGTTCAAAGGGTGGCAGAATTGATATCCGATTTATCAGAAGAATGGCAATTTATAATTGTAAGCCTCCGGGATGTTATGATTGCCAGAGCAAGGACTTTAATCGGTGTTTATAACAGGGAAGGTATTTCCCATACTATACGTCTTAATTTAGAAGATCTTGTAAAAGTGTTGGCTACAGAAGGTATTGAATTGGAAGAGTTAACGGATGAACAGGTAGCTATTGCTAAAAGGTGATGCTATTGGAGAAAAAGTTGAATATAAAATCTTCGGACGAAAATAGTGAAAAAAAGAAACCTTTCTGGTTAGAGCCACCCTATGTATATTTGTTAAATGTTTTAAAACCGCGTAAACTTGATCCGTGGGAAATTGATCTTGCAGATCTCATACTTTCCTTTCTAGAGCTTTTATCCGAGGAAGAAGAAGTAGATTTCACGGTTTCAGGGCAGATTCTTCATTCTGCATCAGTCATACATAGGAAAAAAACAGATAGTTTGTTGAAAGAAACCCTCATTAAGACAGAAGAGGATACTGAATGTGAAGAAGATTTGAGCAAGGAATTAAAGGAAAATATTGACCTTTTGACATCTTTAAGAAGAAGCAAGAGGGAGGCGAGTTTATCCGAACTAGCTTATGCACTTAAGAGAATTATTATACAGAAACAGAGAGCAAAGAGGAGGGATAAAAAGGGCTATAAAGAGGCAAGCCGTGAAGAGTTCAAAAAAATAGCAATTGATGAATATAAAACAGACTTCGAAAAAATCATCTTTGACACCTACGAATATGTTAAAAGATATCTAGCCAATGGTTCAAGTATTGAGTTAGACTGGTTAATAAAGAAAATTTTAGACGACAATTATTCACCAGATCTTGATCACGATCGTAAGGTGATTATGCTGGTGAACATAGTCCTTTCATTACTATTTTTAGCCAGTGACCAAAAGATAACCATAGAACACGACGAGAACAATGGACAGATTTTCATAACTTCTGCATCGTTTTAGCCTTTGAATAGGTTTGGTCCTTGAACGTGTTTAACTCTTTCATTTGAAAAACTTCTTTTATTTTAAGAACCTTTAAAGCAAAATCGTCTATCAGTTTAAAAAGGTGAAAATACTATGAGTTACTACTTTAGTAAAGTCTTGGATATTTCCTTCGAAGAAGCTATTTCGAAGGTTACAGAAGAGCTAAAAAAAGAAGGTTTTGGTATTCTCACAGACATTGATGTCAAAACGGTATTGAAGAAGAAACTCGATGTAGATATGCAAAACTACAAAATCTTAGGTGCTTGCAACCCAAAATTTGCCCATAAAGCATTACAGTTAGAGGACAAAATTGGCACGATGATGCCCTGTAATGTCATCGTGCAAGAGATTGCTATAGGGAAGGTTGAAGTAGCAGCTGTAGATCCTGTCTCGTCTATGCAAGCCGTTGACAATCCAGATCTAGGGGAAGTAGCAGAAGAAATACGATCTAAACTTAAAAAAGTGATTGATAACCTATAACCAATATTGGTCACCATAAAAAGCAGCCAAATTCCTCTCTTTATATTTAGATGAATAGGTGAGAATTATAGTGAATTATCCTATTTATTCCCATGATTTGGTTATTATTGGTGGTGGTCTTTCAGGTCTTAGGGCGGCTATCGAATCATCAAAGACCGGTTTTGATGTTGCTGTTGTTTCTAAAGTTCACCCTCTTCGTTCCCACTCAGTTGCTGCCCAAGGCGGCATCAACGCAGCTTTAGGCAACGCGGTAGGAGGCGAGGATGACAACTGGGAAAGACATGCTTTTGATACTGTAAAAGGTTCGGATTATCTAGCGGATCAAGATGCTGTAGAGATCATGTGTAAGGAAGCTCCTCGAGCTGTTATTGAGCTCGAGCATATGGGCACTGTTTTTTCAAGAATGGAGGATGGTAGAATCGCCCAGCGCCCCTTTGGGGGTGCAGGTTTTCCAAGAACTTGTTATGCTGCTGATCGCACAGGCCACAACTTACTACACACACTTTTTGAACAAGTTAATAGCAGGAATATCACCATCTATCCTGAATACTACGTAACTTCCTTGGTAAAAAATAGTGGTAGATGCGTAGGGTGTATAGCTTTAAACATCGCTGACGGAACTTTGCACGGCTTTGTTACAAAAGCAGTTCTACTAGCTACCGGTGGTTACGGTCGTCTGTTCGCACGTTCAACCAACGCCCTTATTAATACTGGTGATGGCGCTGCCCTAGCATATCGTGCAGATGTACCGTTAGAGGATATGGAATTCGTTCAGTTCCATCCAACAACCCTATACGGTACAAACATCCTCATAACAGAAGGTGCAAGAGGTGAAGGAGGATATCTTTACAATAATAAGCATGAACGTTTCATGGAAGATTATGCGTCAAAAGCGATGGAACTAGCCCCAAGAGACATTGTTGCAAGGGCAATTCAAACCGAAATTGATGAAGGAAGAGGATTTAAAGGAGAATATGTCCATCTTGACCTAACACATTTAGGAGCTGATAAAATAAATGAACGCTTGCCAGGTATTAGGCTTATCTCTATGGATTTTGCAGGCGTTGACCCTATAGAAAAACCGATACCAGTTCAACCAGGTCAACACTATTCAATGGGCGGTATAGCGGTAAACACAAAAGGAGAAACAGAACTACCAGGTTTATACACTGTTGGTGAATGTTCTTGTGTTAGTGTACATGGAGCAAACAGGCTGGGAGGAAATTCCCTTTTAGAGACCGTGGTTTTCGGAAAACTGGTAGGAGGAGAAATTGCTCAAAAACTTCCAAACATCAGTAAACCTTCTAAAGAACCGTTTAAAGACACTTTGGAAAAAGAAAGCAAAAGATTAGACAAACTTCTCTCTCAGGAAGAAGGAGAAAGGCCTTCCAATATAAGAGAAGAACTGAGAAAGATAATGTTTGACCATTTTGGAGTTTTCCGAGACGAACAAACCATGAAAGAAGGTTTAGAAAAACTTCGAATATTACAAAAACGGTTTTCTAATGCCTGTATCGATAACAAAGATCTGGTTTTCAATTATGCCCTTATCTACACCCTAGAACTTGAGGGAATGCTATTGATAGCAGAAGCATTAGCTTTAGGAGCCATAGAAAGACAAGAAAGCCGTGGTTCCCATTTCCGTACAGATTACCCGAAACGCGATGATAAGAAATTCTTACTCCACACAATAGCCTACTATCGTGATGAGAAAACAGAGCTTGAATATGCGCCTGTAACCCTTGGAATATTCCCGGTTAAGGAGCGTGTATATTGATGAAAATGAAAATATTTCGTTATGATAAAAAAACCCAAAAGCCCCGATATGATGTTTTTGAAATTGATCCCACTCCTGGTATGACAGTTTTGGGTGCTCTTTTCTATATTAGGAATAATCTTGATGACTCTCTATCATTCCGTTACTCATGCCGTGGCGCTGTCTGCGGTATCTGCGCATTACAGATAAATAACGTGCCCAGATTAGCTTGTAGAACACAAATAAGTTCTCTTCTCGAAGGAACTGCAGAAATACAGCTAAGAAATTATCAAGTAGAAGTTAAGGAAAAATGGGATTCTCGAGAAGAAGTTCTCGTAGAACCACTTCACTATTTCACGATAATAAAAGACTTGGTTGTGGATAAAAAAAGGTTCTTCGATTTATACAATGCAACACAACCAGTATTCAAACCGGCTGATGAACCACCAGAAAGAGAAAGACTTATGGACCCAGAAGCTGTGAAAGAACTTGAAAATTATACGAATTGCATTCTGTGCGCTGCCTGTGTAAGCTCTTGTCCCGTTAACTTAAAGAACCCTGAATACATCGGACCAGCATCACTAGCAAAACTGTACAGATTCCATATAGACCCAAGAGAATCCGAAGACGACTCAAGAGTTTTACTAATGAATAACAAAGCTGGTTGGTGGGCATGCGAATTCCACGGGAATTGTAGAAGAGTATGTCCAAAAGGAGTGCCCCCCATCATAGCCATAGGTAAAGCACGTGGCAGAATTGATAAGATCGGTAAAGTTCCAACCGAATTTTCTAAAAAATAAGAATTTTGGTTTGAGGATGTGATTAAAATTACAAGAATAGAAAAAGATTCCCTCGGGGAGATGGAACTTCCTGATGAAGTCTACTATGGTATCCAAACTGCTCGTGCTATGGAAAATTTTCCTGTTAGCGGTATTATGGAAAGACCTGAGTTTATCCACTCGTATGTATTCCTCAAGAAAGCTGCTGCCTTGGCAAACATGGAATTAGGAGTTTTGGATAAAGAAAAAGGAGAAGCCATCGTAAAAGCCGCTGACGAAGCCCTTACCGGCAAATTCGACGACCAATTTAAAGTAGACGTGTATCAAGCTGGTGCAGGAACATCATTCAACATGAACACCAATGAAGTGTTAGCAAACAGAGCATTAGAGATCCTCGGTAAACCTAAAGGTGATTACGATTTCCTAAGTCCAAACGACCACGTAAACATGGCCCAATCAACAAACGACACCTTTCCAACAGCATCCCACATCGCTGTTATCATTGCAGCTGACAAACTCCTTCCAGTTCTAGAAGATCTTACAAAAGCCTTCAAGAAGAAAGGAGACGAGTTCATCTCCGTTCCAAAATCTGGAAGAACACACCTTATGGACGCAACACCCCTAACATTAGGATATGAATTCTTAGCATATGGAGTAGCTATTAAAAGAGCTACAGAAAGAATCACACAACGTCGAAAAGATCTCTTAGAACTACCCATAGGCGGCACAGCAGTAGGCACAGGTGCAAACGCTCATCCAAAATATAGGGAAACAATTATAGCAAAACTCTCTGAACTTTGCTCTTTACCTTTCACTCACGCAAAAGATAGCTTTGAAGCTCTTCAAAGTCGTTCACAACTTGGAGCCTTCTCAAGCGCTTTAAAAGAGCTCGCTTTAGAACTGATCAGAATCGCTAACGACCTCCGTCTTCTAGGATCAGGTCCCACAACAGGTTTAGCCGAGATTGAACTCCCTGTTGTTCAACCAGGCTCATCCATCATGCCAGGAAAAGTCAATCCAGTCATGGCAGAATGTCTAAACATGGTAGCATTTCAAGTAGTTGGAAACGATACCACTGTATCACTCGCAGTACAAGCAGGACAAATGGACTTAAACGTGATGACTCCCGTAATAACTTACAACATCCTCCAATGCATAGCGATATTAATAAACTATCTTCCAGTTTTCCGTAAGCATTGCGTTGAAGGAATAAAGGCTAACGAAGACCGTTGTAGATCATACTTAGACCTAAATCCCTCCCTAGCAACATTATTAAGCCCAAAAATCGGGTATTTAAAAGCCGCTGAAATTGCAAAAGAATCATGGGAAAAGAAAATACCAGTTGCGGAACTAGCAGTTACTAAAGGTATCATAACCCAAGAAGAAGCAAAAGAAATATTCGATCAAAAAAATACAACTCGCAGCAAATACCATAAACCGTGAAGAAAACCTTTGAAAAGCTTTGTTAAACTTTTTATTTAAAAATAAGTAAGGGAAATTTGTTTTTTGAAAAAATAGTGGATTTATTACGTCTCTAAGTGAAGACCAGCATCACTCCATCCTTTTTTACCAGTCTTAAAATCAAGAACATTTTCATAACCCATCTCTAAAAGTGTTTTAGCTGCATTTGTACTTGCATGACAACTATAACTTGAGCAATAAACCACAATTTTATCCGTTTTTTCAAGTTTTTTATCTGCTTCAGTATCTAACTTACCAACAGGAATGTTAATCGCCCCCGGAATATGCCCCTTTTTGAAACTGTCTTCTGATAAAACTTCAACAAGTTTAAAATCTTCTTCATTAGTTTTCATTTCTAAGAGATCTTCTAAAGTGATGAATTTTATTTTTACCACATTAACCACCTTCCACTTAAAATATATTTTATTTGGATGCATTTAACCTTATTAAATTTATTAAATAAGTTTTAAAAAATAATCTTTTTAAATTAAATATTTGATTTATGTCAATTTTTAAAACATAAAATTTTAAAAATGAAAAGGTTTATTTTTTTCAAATTCTCTTGCTAAAAAATTGATAGACATAAGAGGGATAATAAAATGCAGATGATGGATCCCCAAAAAGCAAAAAACAAATGGATATGCTAACTAACATTGCAATACTTTTTTAGCTTATCGGTTTCTCATTAATTTTTGGAGCATTTTTCCTTGAATTCGTCGTCGATAAGAGCGATGACCCAGATAGTGTAAGTTCAAGAGTTTTGTTAACGATGAAACTTGGCGGTATAGGTTTTACTTTAGCTGGTATCTTCCTAACATTAATCATGATAATTAAAGCGTTAACAATGATGCCACAAAGACTTGGTCAACTCATGGGTGAAAAGAAGAAATAAGGAGACAGGGAGGAATCGTAAATGCAAAAGATGGACCCTGAAAAAGTAAAGAAACAACTCCACATGATGTTAGTGCTTGCAGTGATCTTTTGGATCATCGGTCTTCTATTGGTTTCGATAGCTTACTATCGACAATTTATCGGCAAATTTGCTGATATTGATGATTCTGTAACTTCGGTAGAGTTGGTGACCCTAGAATTAGGAGCTGTAGGTTTCATATTAGCAGGTGTATTTTGGACTTTATTAATAATATGCAAATTATTAACGATGATGCCAGTTAAAATGAACCAAGTTTTGCAAAAGGGCAAGTAATAAAAAAGAACTTTTCCTTTTTCTTTTTTTTATTTAATCCTTAATTTCAAACTTATTCCTTTATGTCTTTTAAAGCTACTTTTGCAGCATCCCGAACATCAACATCTTCATCTTTTAAAGCTTTAATAAGTGGCTCTATAGCTCTTTCATCCCCTATCTCCCCGAGAGCCCATACTACTCTCTTTCGAACATCATTATCTTCATCTTTTAGTGCTTGTATTAGTGGTTTTACAGCTAGTTCTCCTATTTTTTTAAGAGCCCATGCTGCTCCCAATCTAACATCTTTATCTTTATCCTTTAGAGCCTGTATAAGTGGTATTACTACCCTTTCGTCTCCTATTTCCCCAAGTGCTGCCACTGTTCTTCTTCGAACATATTTATCTTCATCTTTTAGTGCTTGTATTAGTGGTTCTACTGCCCTCTTATCCCCTATCCTTTGAAGACCCCATACTACCGCTAATCGAACATCCTCATCTTCATCCTTTAAAGCTTCAATAAGCGGTACAACCGCCCTTTCATCCCTCGTTTTTTCAAGAGCCGACACCGCTCCATAACGAACATTGTTATTTTTATCTTTTAGTGCTTGTATTAGTGGTACTACTGCTCTTTCGTCCCCTATCTCCCCGAGAGCCCATGCTGCTCCCAATCGAACATATTCATCTTCATCCTTTAGGGTCTTTATTAGTGGTTCTACTGCCCTCTTATCTCCCATTTTACCAAGGACCCATGGTGCTCTTCTTCGAACATATTCATCTTCGTCATTTAGGGTATATATTATCGGTTTTACAGCCTTCTGATCACTTATCATTTCAAGAGCCCAGATCACCTTCCTTCTAACATCATTATTTTCATCTTTTAAGGCTCTTATTAGTGGTTCTACTGCCTTCTTATCTTCTATAAATCCAAGAATCCATGCTACACTTCTTCTAACGTCACTATCTTCATCTTTTAACTCTTTTATGAGCTGTTCTACTGCTGGTTTTCCTATGTTACTGAGAGCTATTGTTGCCCTTCCCCGAACTTCATTATTTTCATCCTTTAACACTTCTATGAGCAGTTTTATAGCTTTTATACTTCTTATCTTTCCAAGAGCTGTTACTGCTTCGCTTCGAACATCATTATCCTCATCCCTTAAACTCTGTATAAGAGGTATTTCCGCCCTTAAATCTCCTACTGCTCCAAGAGCTATTGCAGCTCCCAATCGCACATCTTTATCTTTATGTTTTAAATTCTGGATTAATCGTTCTATTCTTGCAGGGATCTTTTTTTCCCATATAAATGGTTTACCGATTATTGACATATAAGCACTCCTTATTATAGACCAATCAATCTAAAATATCAACAATAATAAATCAAACACTTTTTCTTGTTCGGTTTTAGCTTAGCATGATTGTTACTAATTTTAACTTTATAATTTTCTCATTATACCCTTAAAATTCTTATAAAATGGTCATATAACTATTTACTGTATAGCCTCATAGATAAAATATTTAAAGAAAATCAAGGAAAATGTTGGAGTGGGATGTATATTTGAAAGTTACAATGGTAATTCCCAGTTACTGGGCGAGGGAAAGTAAAGTTGGTTGGAAAGAAGGGGATGTTATCTATGATCACCCTACTCCTTTAGATAGTGAAGGCACATTACTTCGGGTTATAAACAGTATAGAAGTATTGAAGGATAAAGATTTTCAACTGGTAATAATTGCAGCCCCCACATCAGGAGAAATTGCAACGCAAGTTGAAAATAAGATTGCTAATATCATAGAATCAACCGCAGCCAATATAGGGATAAAAGTACTACTATTTGGACCTTCACACCTTAAAAAAATCCACAACCTACTGATTAAGGAGGGAAAAAAGGATTATATCGACCTTCTTAAAATCCGAGGATATTCTAACATTCGAAATCTATGCATATTTATACCGCATATTTTAGGTTCAGAAATAGCAGTGCTTATTGATGATGATGAGTTATTTGAAGATCCTGAATTCATGTCGAAAGCTAAAGAATTTATCGGGAAAAATATTGAAGGAAGAACTGTAAACGCAGTAGCGGGCTATTATCTCCAACCAAATGGCGACTACCGAGTTAAAAAACCGTTTCGCCCTTGGATGAAACATTGGGACAAATTTTCAAAAATGAATGAAGCCTTTGATAAGATCATTGGAACCGAACCAAGATTGAAAGAGACATCTTTTGTATTCGGCGGAAACATGATTATTCACCGAAACCTTTTTGCCATTGTATCTTTTGACCCTAATGTCACCAGGGGAGAAGATATAGACTTTTTAATGAACGCAAAGATGTTTGGATTCACATTCTTTTTGGATAACAAACTGTCTATTAAGCATCTTCCTCCTCCAAAGACACACCCTCTCTGGATGCAGTTGAGAGAAGACATCTATCGTTTTATCTATGAGAGAGCAAAGATTGAGAATCAAAAAGAGAAAAAGGGAATGACTAAGGTCTATCCTGAGGATTTTGATCCTTTTCCTGGCTGTTTTTTGAAAAAGGATCTTGAAGAAAAGATTGAAAAATCCCACAAACTACTCTCTGCAGAATATCTTGACCAAGGTGACAAAAGAGGCAGTGAAGAAGCATTAAATAATATTAATATTGCTAAAACTGATGCTTTACCAAAACAAGACCCTTTTCAAACCCTATGCGATATACAAAAAAGCTGGAAAAAATTAATGGAATATACAAGCAAAAAAGAAATTCGCTCAAATATACGGGAAATTATCGAAAGAAAAACAACTTAATAAACATAAAAGGCTAATAAAATTAGTTGAATAGCTGTATTTTTCGTCAGACTTTACCTTTCTTGATATTCCCTAAAACTACTTCCGCATTTTCCTGAAAATCACTATCTTCATTCTTCATAGCCTGACTTAGAGGCTCTAATACCGGTTCTCCTATTTTTCCTAGAGCCCATATTGCTCCATATCGAACATTCTTATCTTCATCTTTCAGCGCTTTGATTAGAGGCTCTACTGCCCTTGCATCCCCTATTTTTCCTAGAGCCCATGTTGACTCTCTTCGAAGGTTATTATCTTCATCCTTTAACGCCTGAATTAATGATTCTACTGCCCTTGCTTCCCTTATCTCCCCTAGACCCCATACTGCTCTCCTTCGAACATAGTTATCTTTACCCATTAAAACTTGTATAAGTGGTTCTAGTGCCCTATTATCCCCTATCTTTCCAAGAGCTGATACTACCCCATATCGAACATTTTCATCTTCGTTCTGTAGGGCTTTTATGAGCGTTTCTACTCCTGATATTCCTACCCTTCCAAGAGCTATTATTGCATTATTTCGAACATCTCTATCTTCATCCTTTAACGCATATAGTAGTGGTTCTACTGCTAATTCTCCCATCTTACCAAGAGCTATCACTGCTGCCCCTCTAACACACTTACATTCCTCACTTAAATCACTCATGAGTCGTTCTGCTATTGGCTGTACTATCTCACTAAAAGCCATTACTCCTTTCAATCGAATACACATAACCTTATCTCTCAGCGCTTCAACGAGTGTTTTCAGTGCCCTGGGATCTCTGATCTCTCCAAGAGCCCAAATAATCGCATATCGAATATCACTATCTTCGTCCTTTAATGCTCTGATTAGCGCTTTTACTGCTCCTTTATCTCTCCTATCACCAAGAATCAATACGGCTTCCAATCGAACATCTTTATCTACGTTCTTCAGCGCTTCGACAAGTTGTTCTATTGTTGGTACTTTTTTAGTCAAAACTTTTTCTACTCCCATATTCACACCTCATACTTAGCGATCAATTCCCCCATTAAGTATCAATATTTAAGACATCCAGAAGTTTTCTTGCTTAGTATTAGTTTACACACCAATAGTTATTGATTTTAATTTATAATATTTACTACTTTATATCGAAACAAAAAACAAAAAAACAATATTTTTCATTTGCAAAATACTTTTTATTTATAAAATACTCTATGAAAAAAGATTTGGAACAAAATGGTTATGATATTTTTTTATGGGATAACCCATTCTTCCAGCATTCCTCATCTCCCTCATATTCCTAATCCAAATATACTTAGCTTTAGAAGAAAAAACAACAATAGACATAAAAGAAGTACGATTAAAAAACAAAAAGATCATTATCCAAAAAACCTCGAGATCAATTACAAGACTAAAAAAAATCAAAACCATTTCAACGATTGATCATTAAAAACCCAATAGTTTTTATTTTTTCTTGATGAGAATAATTTAACAGAATTAAAACAAAAAACCTAAAAAATATAAATTGTAAAATTATTATCTGTTCGTTAAAACTAAAATTTAGATAGCCCGGTGGTGTAGCGGCCAAAGAAACGTAAAAATGTTTTCCGGTTAAGCATTCAGGGCTTTGGACCCTGAGACGCCAGTTCGAATCTGGCCCGGGCTACCATTTAAAATCAATAAATAGGCTTTTTTTATGAATATAGTTTAAATTATGGCTAAAAAACTGAAATTTGTTATTAAAAGGAGTTGTATCGGGGGATTTTTTTAAGCAGGATTTAAAGGAAGGAATTAGGAAACCCCTTTCTTAGGAAGATTTTTCTAATGGGAGTGTTTTTAACGTATTTCTTTCTAAGATTTCTAGGTTTTTATGGGGTCATCACTACTTTTTACAAACCCCCGATACTGTAAATAATAAGATCGCCCTTTTTTTAAATTTTTCTTCCATTCTTTAACCAGTTAAGACTCAACATCTATAGGAGTCCCAATACAAATTTTATTTCATTCTCCTACTTCTTTCAAGTTCTTCTCTTAAATCTAAGAGTGTTTTATTTAAGGTTCTCTCACATCGTGTTAAACGTTTATCTAAATCCTTCTTTAAAGAGTTGTAAGTCTCCTTCTTTATCTTTCGTTCCCTCTTTCTTCGGTCTAAATCCCTTATACTCTGCTCTATAGTATCTTTTTCAGCCTCGGTTAAATCTAAAGTCCTTATAACTTCCACGTACCTTTTACCACACTTTCTAGCTTGGGAAATTACACTGTTTAGAGTTGATTGTAAACTCTCAAGCCTTTTTTCAAGGGTTCTTCTTTGTTTAACGTAAGAAGCTTTTGATATTTTTCTTCTTCTAGCCTTTTCTCCAAGCTCCTTTACCTGATTCTTTACAGCCAGTTTTTCCTCATAGTTTTTAATCAAACTTTCAAGGACATCAGCAGGGATCATTTCCACCCGAACAGGCCTGGTAACTACTCCGATCTTTATCTTCCCAGCTAAAGACCTAACACCCACATAAATCAAACCAAAACCAAAACATGCAAAGGTAAGAACTAAAGGAATTTTCAGTTTATTAAACCAAGAATAATTATAATCAACCTGAAAAGCTGTAGTATGATGCCAAGGTAACAACTTTTTTAAAGTAATTTCCAATACAGGACGACTACCAAAGTGCAGAAAAGCAGGCTGAGAATGCACCTCAAAATTTCCAATATCAAGGGAAGAAACATCGCTTGAAGGTTTTATGTTGCTAGCGCCATCAGGCAAAGTAATCCTTAAAACAAACTCTTCAATCGTCCAGTTAAACGAAGAAAGAATCCAAGTAGTCAAACGATATCTACTGCCTTCATTTTCTAAAGCTTCGCTTAAATGATATTTGTAAGTTACAGTTAAATGATAAGTATTATTTTCAACAATCAAAGGAGTCCTAAAATCAATCACTACGAGGGTTTTATTCTCTACTTTTTGAGGCTCAACTTCAGCTAATCTGCCCACACTATCCTTAACTTCAAGACTCTCTACATATTCAGGAAGCCGTATAGAAATCTCACCAATCTGAAAATTTCTGTTATTTATATCGGTGTTCGGCGTAAGAGTTTGAATCCAATATTCATCTCTCACATGAACAAACCCAAAAGAGCTTACATCAACATTGGACTCAACCCTTTGATAATGAATAAAAGGTATATTCGAAGTATAAACAAGATAAAAAGTCGTATCATTAAAAGCTGAAATATTAGCAGTTGTACCATTAAAAGTGAAAGGTGCAGTGTGTGTAAAGTTTACTGGTAAAGTCTCATCCCAAATAGGTTCAGAAACGCCCTGAGGCAACTCGAAAGTTATCGTAGAATTTAAAATCTCGGTATTAATAACAGGATAAAGAGATGTATTAAGTGCAAAATATTGTTCACCACCTTTTAAATATGTTTCAAGGTAGTATGCATATCCTGACCAAACACCTATCTCTCTTGTCGTATTTCCCTCAATATTTGTTACATTAAAAGAATAATAGGTGTAATTATCCATCTCTTCTTCAAGCTTTAAAGCGGTAGTTTCATTAGTTTCGTAATCAAAAACCTTTGTATAACTTAATTTAGAAGCATCACTTGTCCTTATAGCTAGAATAAGTTTTACATTCTGAGCTTCAGCATCATCTATTCGACTATCATTAAAAAGGTATGTATCTTCAATCAAAACCGCGCCAAAGATATCGAACGTAATCGTACGATTCACATTCAAAGTTAAATTTTCTGGTAAAGACCTAGAAACAACGCCCGTTGTTCCTGATCCCTCCAAGCCTTCCTTTCCATCATCGCTTAAACCTTCCCCTACATAGTCATCACTAGTACCTTTCATCATGAAAGGAAA
>SMTZ1_10002351_pt1 | contig 40622 bp, 36 predicted proteins | sample DeeMarSWOR136_30_FD_25667 | JGI IMG/M metagenome (IMG submission 25667)
CGGGCCAAGCTGGCCGCAAGCTATGACCATCTCAACAAGGCTCGCGAGCTGGCTTCCCGCGGCGAAAAGGAGGAAGCTCTGGCTGAGTACAGGAAAGCCCTTTCCTACGGCCAGCTGGGCGCTGATATAGTCGAAGAAGCGAAAAAAATCCACGAGGAAAAACCCGAGGAAGAAAAACCGAAGGAAATCAAGATCGAGCCTCCGGTAAAGCTCCTGGTCAGTGACGAGAAGATCGTCCTGCGTTTTCCCGTTGAAGTGAGCCTCCGCTCGATTTATCAGGCGCTGGGCAAGCACGCCCGGGTCAATATCATTTTTGACGAGCAGTTCAGGGATGCCCCGTTTTCCATCGAGCTTGTGGACATGAGTTTTGAGCAGGCCCTCCATTATCTGTGCATGGCCTCCAAGAATTTTTACAGGATCGTCGATGAGAAAACAGTGGTCGTCGCTCCTGACCTGCCTCAAAAACGGGCCCAGTATGAGCTGAATGCGATCAAGACATTCTATCTCTCAAACATCAACGCCGATGAGATCAGGGCCCAGTTCATGCAGATTCTCCGCACCTCGATGGGGAGAGCCCCCATCCTTATCGTGGATAAGAATTTGAACTCGGTCACCATTCGGGACGCACCAGAGGTCCTGGAACTGGCAGAGAAGCTCATCCAGCTCTGGGACAAGCCGAAGGGGGAGATCGTCCTTGACCTGGAGATCATGGAGGTTTCCCGCATAAGGCTGAAGCAGTTGGGCGTGGAGCTGCAGACCGAGCTGGGGGAGAACTATTTGGGGGTCAGATACAGAGCGGAGGATACAGAAGATGAAGGCTGGCAGAGTCTGGATGGCCTGGACTTCACCAAGGCTGAGAATTTTCAGATCAGCCTTCCGGCGGCCATCCTCCAGTTTCTGGAGTCGGATGCGGATACCAAAATCATCTCCCAGCCCAGGCTCCGCGGTATCGATGGAGAGGAAATGACCTACCTGGTCGGAGATAAGATCCCTATCCCCCGGACCACGTTCACTCCGATCGCCGCCGGAGGGATCAGTCAGCAGCCAGTGACCAATTTCCAGTTCGAAGATGTCGGCATCGATGTCAAGATCATTCCCCGGATCCATATCGAGAAGGAAGTGACCCTGGAGCTGGAGATCAAGATAAAATCCATCGGAGGGACCGGTTTTGCCAATATTCCGATCATTGCCACCAGGGAGGTGAAGAACGTCATCCGACTCAAGGATGGAGAGACGAACCTTCTGGCTGGCCTGCTGAAGGATGAAGAGAGGAAAATCCACAGCGGGATAGTCGGCCTGAAGAATATCCCCCTCCTGGGAGGGCTTTTCTCCAGCACCGACCTGACCGTTCAGCAGACAGATGTCATTTTGACCATCACTCCCCACATCATCCGGACCATTCCCCTCAGCGAAGAGGACATGAAGCCTCTCTGGGTCGGGCTGGAAAGCGTCACTCCTACCGAGGGAAGAGCAGAGATACCACCTGAAGAGGCGATCCGGACGCAGAGGCAGGTTTTAAGGGAAGAAGCCACGGCAGCCAGGAGAGGGCAAAACCAGATAATGTTGAGTCCTCCCAATGTTGAAACTCGCCAGAATCGAGAGGTCCGAATCAACGTCAACCTGAGGATTCAAGAGGATGTCAGCAATATGTCCTTGAGCATCAGCTTCGATCCCGAAGTGATAAGTTTAAAGGAAGTTGTGCGCAGGGAGTTTCTCAACCGGCTTGGAGAGGATGTTCCCTTCTTCCAGAATATCGATAATTCGGCAGGAATCTGCACCTTGGGTTTCTCCAGCCCTGAAATGGATAAAGGCCTCAGAGGAACGGGAACCCTTGCTGTTCTTGTCTTCGAACCTGTCAGCCAGGGAGAGAGCGAGATCACAGTCGCCGAGGTTTCGGCCAACGGACCTACCGGTGAGAGCGCTGACTTCTCTGTGAGTCGACAGAGCCGTGTTGTCGTTCGATAGAGACGCATAGGCCTTCATTCTTTACGATTGACTTTAGAATTCCTTAGCGGTTAAAATTTTCTTTTGAACGATAGTGAGTTTTATTGACTGGAGGTCAGAATGCCGGTAAAGAAAACAACAGGCAAGACCAAGAAAAAAGCTGTTAAAAAGGCACCGAAGAAGACGGCTAAGAAGGCAGCTGTGAAGAAAACAAAGAAAGCGGCTCCCCAAAAAAAAGTTGCGGCCAAGGTTAAAAAAGGCCAGGCTTATGAATGCAGAGTTTGCGGCCTGCGGGTCATCGTCGATAAAGTCTGTGGCTGTGTTGAGGAGCATGTGCTGATCTGCTGTTCGAAGCCGATGATGAAAAAGGCGAAGAAGTAGCCTAGCCTTAGACGTTAATAGAGAATTAGATTCCCAGACAAATTTCTTCCGCAACCCGAAGTTGGATTTCACTCCTTGTTCTCCAAGAAGGGGATTTTTTCTCTTTTTTAAGAAAAAACCAGTGGCTCTTACAGATTGGTGATTGCTTCATGCCAAGTTTATTCATCACTGTTTGACTTGAAGCATACAGGAGTTCGCCTCTTTTTCCTCATAAAATTAGAAATTTCGTTATAGATAAGAGCTCAGGTTGGATGGTGAAGAAAACCGTATGGAAGGCTGAGAGGGCATGGTTCCTCGACCGAAGGGAGAGGAGAGCGAAGCCTGGAATCGAGCTATTTTTGACTCGCTGGGGCAAAAATAGCGTGTTTTAGAACCACCTAACCTGAGCGACAAACGCATTTCTATTCCGGAAGATGGGATGCTTCACTTTTTTCTGGATAAATTGAGATGAAACCATTTTTGTGATAAAAAGCTAATAATCTTCCAATTTCGCTTATAAACAGGATAAAATGGCTCAGCGAAACCTTCCGAAAGAGAGGGGTGTTCTCCACTTTGACAGTTCGAGAAAATTTGAGATCTATTCTCTGATCACAGAGAAGATCAGTCAGCTGGGTGACCTGAACAAAATCCTGGATGACGTCCTGGCCATTCTCAAGACCGTAACCGGATGCCGCCATCTGGCCATCAGGATGATCGATTCTAAAGGAAATATCCCCTTTTCCACTCATCTGGGTTTGGACAAGAAGTTTCTGGACTCCGAGCACTGGGTGACTGTAAGGGATTGTCTCTGCGGCCATGTGGCAAGAGGCGTGCTGGACAAGTCCTTACCTTTTATCACCGCCTACGGGTCTTTTTTCACAAACTCTCTCTCCCAGCTTATGGCTCAGATAAAAGCCAGTTATCCGCAGATAGACAAAGGGACTTTAAGAGACGCCTGCCTGAGCAGGGGATACGAGTCGGTGGCTATTGTTCCGGTCAGGTCTCAAGGAACGATCATCGCTGAGCTTTACCTCTCAGATGAGAACAAGGATCTTTTTCCTGAGGAAAAAGTCCGTTTTTTAGAAGATGTCTCTGTCCAGGTCGGGATTGCCATCCAGAATTCGCAGCTTTACACGCAGTTGAGCGAGTCTCAGAAGAAATTGATGGATATGCTGAATTCTACATCCATCGGGATCGTGGAGCTGGACACAAAAGGCTCCATACTTCAGATCAACAGCAAAGGAGCCGAACTTCTGGGCTATTCGTCTGCCGAGAAACTTTTGGATCATAGTATCCGCATCAACGAGCTCAACGTGGATAATGATGAATGGGAAAGGTTTATCGAGTCAGTGGATGAGTCAGAAGTCGTCAACGATTATCCTCTTGTCTTTATGGCAGGCCGGCAGGAACAGCATCTTGAGTTTTCTCTTAAGTCCGTCAAGGATGACAGGGAAAACATCATCGGCTACAGGGGAACCTTCCGGGACATCACGGACCGGATCAGGCTTGAAGAAGAGAGACTGGGCAAGGCCGAGGCTGAGTCCTTGAAAAACAGATACTATCAGGAAACTCTCGCTTTACGGGATGAGATCAAATCAGAATATCCTTTTGAGGAGATGATCGGGACCAGCCAGGATCTGAAGCGGATAAAAAGATCCATCCAGCAGGTCGCACCGACGGATACAACCGTTCTTATCGAAGGAGAAACAGGGACAGGAAAAGAGCTTGTGGCCCGCTACATCCACGAGCTGAGCCTCCGCAAGGATAGGATTCTGGTCAAGGTGAACTGCGCGGCTCTTTCGGAAGGCTTGATCACTTCCGAGCTTTTCGGGCATGAAAAAGGGGCTTTCACCGGAGCCGTACAGCGAAGGATCGGCCGTTTTGAGTATGCAGATAAGGCCACCATTTTCCTGGATGAGATTGGGGACCTGCCGCTCGAAACCCAAGCCATGCTTCTTCGCGTTCTCCAGGATGGTGAGTTCGAGAGGGTCGGCAGCTCAAAAACCATAAAGGTCGATGTCAGGATTCTGGCGGCCACGAATCGCGACCTGATGCTCCTTGTTGATGATAAAAAATTCAGGCGGGATCTGTACTACCGCTTAAACGTATTCTCTTTAAAGATCAGTCCCCTTCGGGAAAGAAAAGTGGATATCCCTCTTTTGACCGCCTATTTCCTGGAAACACTGGGGAGAAGAATCGGGAAGAAGGTCGATAGAGTCAGCGAGAAGACGATGGAGCTGTTCATGGCCTATTCCTGGCCGGGAAACGTGCGGGAACTGCAGAATATCATCGAGCATGGGTTGGTCGTCTCGAAGGGGGATGAGCTTGAAGTTCCCCAGGCTTATTTTGGGCAAGCTCTTGAAGAGAAAAGGAAACCAGAACTCATTCCCCTCGAGGAATATGAAAGACAGTACATCCTTGAAGTTCTCCAGCATACAAAAGGTGCCATCTACGGTCCCAAAGGGGCCGCTGTCATCCTGGGATTGAAGCCCTCCACGCTCCAGAGCCGGATGAAGAAGTTGAGCATCGAGAGACCGAAAAGCCGCTGAATCGGGGAATAAATTTCGGGGAAATACCGATATTTCGGTATTAGAGGATCGTATATTTCCTAAGGAAAGCTCATGGTTCATTCGTATCTTATTTATTTACATAAAGTTAATGAAATAAGAGCTTTTTTTATCCGTTTGGCACGGATATTGCTTTATATAAGGAGTAGCAGGTTGTTAAAGAAATGGTATTAAGCAGCGGGATGTCATGAAGAAAAAGGGAACGAGGATTAGGGATATTTCTGTGATGATCGCTGGAATAGCGGGGGATGGCGTACTGTTCACGGGAAATATATTGGCCAGGATATTGAAAAGACAAGGTTGGTGGGTATACACCTACAGAGATTTTCCTTCTAATATAAGAGGAGAGCCGACTAACTACACCATCCGAGCCAGCCTGGACAGGGTTCAAAGTCGAGCAGATGAGATCGATGTCTTTATGGCTTTTGATTGCGGAGCCATCATCGACCACGCGGACAAGATGGCCGAAGGAGGGCTTCTTCTCTGTGACGGTGTCGGCCTCTCCAGGTCTACTCCTGCCCAGAAAAAGAAAAGGACATACCACATCTTTCCTCTGAGAAAGCTGGCCAGGGAAAATTTCAAGAGTGAGATCTACAAGAACATGATCGCTCTTGGAGCGCTGGCTTATATCCTTGACCTTGATTTTGGAGTCATCGAAAAGCTTATCTCTGAAGCGTTCTTGAAGAAAAAAGGGAAGGAAGTCGTGGAGAAAAACATTCGTGCCATTCGCCTGGGATGCCAACAGGCCGAAAAGATCGTAGAACCTGAAGAGCTGCACCCGCTTGTGGAGAGAAAGGAGGCAGGCCGGCTTCTTCTCTCCGGCAATGATGCTGTTGCCTTGGGCGCCCTGGCTGGAGGATGTCGTTTTTTTGCCGCTTATCCGATCTGTCCGGCTACTGAAATCTGGCAGTGGCTGGCCAGGTATCTCCCTGGCTATAACGGCCTCGTCGTCCAGACCGAAGATGAACTGGCCGCTCTGAACATGGCGTTAGGGGCTGCATATGCAGGAGCTCGGGCGATGACCTCCACTTCGGGCCCAGGAGGATCGTTGATGATGGAGGCTTTCGGCCTGGCAGGGATGACGGAGATACCGGTTGTGGTGGCTCATGTTCAGAGAGTCGGCCCGAGTACAGGAATCCCGACAAAGACCGAACAATCGGATTTAAATCAGTGGGTCTGTGGTTCACACGGAGAATTCCCGCGTATCGTCCTCTCACCCGGGACGGTCGAAGAGTGCTTTGGTTTCACCATAAAAGCATTTAACCTGGCTGAGAAATACCAGTGTCCGGTGGTTCTTCTCACCGAGCAGGATTTTGGCCAGAACCTCTTCACGGTGAAGAGGTTCGACTGGAATGAAGTCGAGATCGACAGAGGCAAGCTCCTCAGTCAGGAAGAGCTGGACGGGATTAAGGACTACAGAAGATATGAATTAACGGCGGACGGTATCTCTCCTCGAGCTCTGCCGGGAATGAAGAACGGCCTTCATATGGTAGAGAGCAACGAGCACGATGTGAGAGGATACCGGGATGAAGACCCGGAAAACAGGGTCAGGATGATGCGGAAGAGGATGAATAAACTCAAGAGTGCTGCCCGCGACTCGATCCCTCCGAAAGTCTGGGGGGAGAGGGAAGCGAAGACCGGGATCATCGGTTTTGGGTCCACCTTTGGCCCCATCCGGGAAGCCCTTTCTCAGCTCAGAGATAAGGGAATAAGAGCCAAGTATCTCCAGATGAGGACTCTCTGGCCCTTTCCTGTGAAGAAGGCCGGAGAATTTATATCTTCCTGTGATGCTGTTTACATCGTGGAGAACAATTACTCGGGGCAGTTGAGCCGGCTGGTCCAGAGTCAACTGAGGATACCGGCTCGGATACAAATAAAGAATATTTTGAATTATTCCAGCCTGGCTTTCAGGCCTCGGGAAATTTCAACGGAGATCCAGAGGACGTTGTAGATGAGGAGAGAGAAAGACTATCATTTGAGCGATCCAACCTGGTGCCCGGGCTGTGGAATCTACGGCCTATTCGCGGCCTTGAAGATGGCCGCTGGAGATCTCGACCTTGGCCCTGAAGAGACAGTCATCGTCACAGGGATCGGCTGCCATGGGAGGTTGAACAATCATTTTCGCTCTTACGGTTTTCATGCCCTTCATGGCCGGACTCTGCCCCTTGCTTCAGGTATCAAACTCGCCAATCCACGCCTTTCCGTGCTCAGCATCAGCGGAGATGGAGATGCCTATTCCATAGGAGTGGGCCATTTTATCCATGCTCTGAGGAAGAACATCGATATCACTTATCTGGTGGTGGACAACCGGATTTATGCCCTGACCCAGGGACAGGCCTCGCCCACAACCCCACTGGGCCATGTCTCCATCTCTGCCCCGTTCGGTACCAAAGAACTTCCTCTGGATGGCCCAAGGCTGGCCCTTGCCTCAGGCGGAACTTTCATTGCCCGTGGATTTTCAGGCCAGCCCCAGAAGCTCGCCGCTCTTATAAAAAAAGGGATACAACACAAGGGATTTTCTTTTATTGAAGTGCTGAGTCCCTGCGTGACTCATAATAAAATCATCAGCGCTCAGTGGTTCAAAGAACACATCTCCCCTCTGGATGAAGATCCTGGATATGATCCCAGGGACAGGAAACAGGCAGGGGAGAAACTGATAAAGGAAGATAAGATTCCAGTAGGCTTGATCTATGCGGAGGAGAGAGCGACCTACGGGGAACTCGTTTTGCCTGAGAGTGATCATCCTCTCGTCGGCAATGACCTGGATCTTGATGTCAAAAAGTTTGAAGGAATACTGGAAGAGTTTCAATGATATAATGGAATATCCAGAATTTATATAAGGAGAATGTTTAGATGATAGACAACGTCGAAAAAGCATTGGATAAGATTCGTCCTGCGCTCAGGGCAGATGGCGGAGACGTGGAGCTCGTTGAGGTCAAAGATGGTGTGGTCAAGGTCAAGCTGACAGGAGCGTGCGGCGGATGCCCCATGTCTCAGCTGACTTTGAAAATGGGGATTGAAAGATTGTTGAAGCAGGAAATCCCGGAAATCAAAGAGGTCGTGGCTGTCTAGGTTTGAAATGAGAAAAGTGTACTTGGACCATATTGCCGCGACGCCTCTTCATCCAGAGGCACTGGAGACTATGCTGCCCTATTTGAAGGAGAATTTCGGAAATCCCCAGAGCCTTCATTCGGCCGGACAGCAAGCCCAGCAGGCTATGGAGGAAGCGAGGGAGAATGTGGCTCGGTTGATTCACGCTCAGGCTGCGGAGATCTTCTTCACGTCCAGCGGTTCGGAGTCCAATAATTTTGCCGTCAAAGGACTGGCTTTGGCACAGAAGAGTCAGGGAAAACATATTGTTCTGTCTTCCATCGAGCACCAGTCCGTTCTTCATTCGGCCAAATCGCTTGAGAAATTCGGTTACACCGTGAGCCTCGTTCCTGTGGACAAGTTCGGCAGGGTGGCTCCGGAGGACGTCCGGAAGGCCATCACATCGGATACGGTCCTTGTCTCCGTGATGCTGGCCAACAGTGAAGTGGGGACCATCCAGCCCGTCAAAGAGATTGCTGAGGCCTGCCGTGAACAAGAAGTGCTTTTCCATACGGATGCAGTGGCGGCTGTGGGCAGTATTCCTGTTGATGTTACGGAGCTGGGAGTCGATGCGCTCAGCCTGGCCGGAAATCAGTTCTACGGTCCGAAAGGAAGTGCGGCTCTGTTCGTCAAAAAAGGAACACGGATCCTTCCTTTTATCGATGGAGGCATTCAGGAGGGAGGCCGCAGGGCCGGGACAGAGGATGTGGCGGCTATCGTCGGGTTGGGAAAGGCCGCTGAGATAGCCAGGAGAGATTGGAAAAAGCGGCAGGATAAGGTTTTGCCTTTAAGAGACAGGCTCATTGAGGAGCTTCCTCAGAGGGTGGAGCATGTGTTTTTCACCGGTCATCCGGAGACGAGACTCCCCCATCATGCCAGCTTCTGCATCGAGTTCATCGAAGGAGAAGCGATGCTCCTGAACCTGGATATGCAGGGGATTTCGGCCTCCAGCGGTTCGGCCTGCACCTCAAGGGCATTGAAGGCTTCTCACGTGCTTTTGGCCATGGGCATCGACCATGCCCTGGCTCAGGGCTCTCTCGTCTTCAGTTTGGTCGAAGACACGACTGCGGAGGATATCGAGTATTTTCTTGAAGTCTTTCCGCCTATCATAGAAAGATTGAGGAAGATGTCTCCTTTGTACACCCAATATTTGGAGGAGAAGAAAAAATGATTTACAGCGAAAAAGTCATGGAACATTTTCAAAACCCGCGCAACGTGGGTGTGATCATGGATGCTGATGGTATCGGTCAGGTCGGAAATCCGGTCTGCGGCGACATGATGAGTTTTTACATCAAGGTCAAGGATAACCGCATCGCGGATGTCAAATTCCAGACATTCGGCTGTGGGGCAGCGATTGCCGTATCCAGTATGGTCAGCGAGATGGCCAAAGGAAAGACCATTGAGGAAGCGCTGAAGATCACCAACAGAAGCGTGGCTGAGGAACTGGGAGGGCTGCCCAAGAACAAACTCCACTGCTCGAACCTTGGCGCGGACGCCCTTCATGCGGCTATCAAGGATTACCAGGAAAAGCAGAAAGCTCAAAAAAAAGGTGAGGGTGAGAAGGCGGCTGTTGAGAAACCTGCTGAAAGTGAGAAATGCTGCTGTCCCTACTGCGAGGGCCCTCTGGAAGATTTAGAGGACTACTGCAAGAGCTGTGATATCGAGCTTGAGCATTGTCCGGAATGTGGAGAAGCCAGGAAGAAAGGGGAGGAATGCCCGCATTGCGGAGCGACGAAGGCCAGGGTTTAGAGGCTTTGAGGCTCAGGATTCCTGGGGAGAAAGGAACGGATAAAGAAGGAAGGGAGACCATAGGATGAAGGCTGACGCGAAGCTGGACTGCTTCGGGTTGCTCTGTCCGATGCCCCTCATCCAGACTTCCCAGAAGATCAAGGAAATGAAGGTCGGTGAAGTTCTGGAAGTGGCTGCCACGGATCAAGGGATCAAAGAGGATATGCCTGCCTGGTGCAGACAGACAGGGCAGGAATTCGTGGGAGTGGAGGATGACGGCGAGATAATCAGAGTCTATATCAGGAAAGTGAGGGATTGAGGGTGATGCTGAGAATCACTGTGAAAAAAGAGGGCCGAAAAAAGCGAGTGCTTTACCTCGAGGGCAAGATATGCAGGGAGTTGGTCAAGGAGCTTGAAACCGAAATAATCCGCGGCCTGGACGAAGGAGAAAGGATCGTACTCGATTTCGCCAAAGTGGGTTTTCTCGATGAGGATGCCGCGGATATGATCAACCGCTTTCCTCTCCAGAAAGTTGAGAAAAGGAACGGGTCTTTGTTTATCCGGACCATGCTGAAGATGGAAAATCGGGGAGAATAATGAACACAGAGGAATTGAAGAAAAAGATTATCCGATTAAAAAAAGAAAGGAAGGCCATCATTATCGCTCATAATTATCAAATCGGTGACGTCCAGGATGTGGCTGATTTCATCGGGGATTCTCTGGGGCTGAGTCAGCAGGCAGCCAGGGTGAAAGAGGACATCATCGTCTTCTGCGGAGTCCACTTTATGGCGGAGACGGCTGCGATCCTGGCCCCGGAGAAAACCGTTCTGATGCCTGAGATCAATGCCGGCTGCCCGATGGCGGATATGATCACTGCTGAGGAACTTCGTCAATGGAAGCACAATTACCCCGGACGAAGTGTCGTCTGCTATGTCAACACCACCGCTGCGGTCAAGGCGGAATGCGATATCTGCTGCACTTCCTCCAATGCGGTCCAAGTGGTCAATTCTCTGGATGGGGATGAGATCCTGTTCGCGCCCGATAAGAACCTTGCCGCTTATGCGGCCCGTCACACCCGGAAGAAGATCATTCCCTGGGACGGGTACTGCTACGTGCACAACAACATCCGGGTCAAGGATGTGAAAGAGAAGAAAGCCGTTTATCCCGGTGCTGAGGTCTGGGTTCATCCGGAATGCCGGCCCGAGGTCATCGACATCGCAGATAAGATTCTCTCAACGGGGGGGATGGTGAAGGAAGCCCGGATGACACAGAACAAAGAGATTATCATCGGCACGGAGACCGGCATTATCTACCGTTTGAAGAAAGAAAATCCGGACAAAAATTTTTATCCTGCCAGGGACCAGGCTTTTTGCTCGAACATGAAGAAGACAGACTTGAAGAAGGTCCTGCGCTCTCTGGAAGGAATGATCCATAAAGTGGATGTTCCTCTTGAAATCAGCCAGAAAGCAAGAGGAGCGATCGAGAAAATGGTTGCCATATAAGGAGGAGAAATGAAAGAGAAATCAGAACAAAACCTAAAGGACGCTTTTGCTGGAGAAAGCCAAGCTCACCTGAAATACTTGACTTTTGCCGATAAGGCAGAGGCGGAGAACTTGCCCAATACGGCCCGGCTTTTCAGGGCTAACAGCTATGCTGAACAGATTCATGCGGTCAACCACCTCAAAGCTCTTCATGGAATCGGAAGGACCGTGGACAACCTTCAGGATGCGATAGAAGGAGAGACTTTTGAGGTCGAGGAGATGTATCCTGATTATATTCGAGTGGCTGAAGAAGAGCAGGAGAAACATGCCGAGACAACGACCAGGTGGGCCTTGGCCGCAGAAAAAGTCCATGCCGAACTTTATAAGAAGGCTAAGGAATCCGTGGCCAATGGGCAGGATGTGGATATCGAACAGGTCCATGTCTGCGGAGTGTGCGGATTCACTGTAGAAGGGGAAGCTCCGGATAAATGTCCCGTTTGCGGCTCTCCCAAAGAAAAATTCAAAAGATTCTAATGCCGAGAATTTGGGCTAAGATGCTTTTATTCCGTATTGTGGAGGTAATTTTGTGAGTACAATACACGGAAATGGCTTCGCTCACTTCAGATTTTTAACGCCATTCCCTCACCGTCCCTCTCGGCGCCTGCGTAACTCCGCACTCAAGACTGTCACTTCCAACCGGATATCCGTACTCTACCATTTTTCATCAGATCGATCCTCACGTGCTCAAACATACTCGGCGGCCGATTTCATCGGCTTCCCTCAATGGACGATTCGGCAAGGCTAAATCTTCAAGGTCGCTTCAGCCATTCCCGTGTATTTTCCCACGCTAATTGGAAGAGGAATATTAGGATTGATATTCAAGAGATGAGAAAAAAGGAGGATGATTTGAGCTTAGACCCTAAATTGAAACCTTTCGAGGTTATTGAGGCTGCAGTCAGGTCAGAGATGGATGCCGCCGATTTCTACTCCAGGCTTTACAAAAGAGTGAAGAATGAGCTTTTAAGAGGGAAATTGAAATTTTTGATCTTTGAAGAAGAGAAGCACCGGAAGATCCTGGAGAAGCTCTTTTCTCAAAGGTTCCCCGGAAAGGATCTCCATATCCCGGAGAAATCCTTCCTTCCCCCTATCGCCGCTGATGTGGACGATGAGGCTTCTGTTCTAGAGCTTTTCAAAGCCGCTCTTCGGGCTGAACAGACAAGCGAGGAGTTTTACAAAGAAGCAGGCGAAAAGGCAGAGGATGAGACGAGCCGGAAAATCCTCACCTATCTCAGCCGTGTGGAAAGAAGCCATTATTTCACCATCCAGTCCGAGATCGATCTTCTCCAGAAGTTCCCTGACTATTATAACGTGGAGGATTTTCAGTTCGGCCAGGATATGGTGCATATCGGACCTTAGAAGACCGGTGGGACAGGAGTGCCTTTAGCGGAATAAGAAGCAGGCCGTGGAGGAATGAGGAAAGCATAGCTATTTTTCTTGCTTTTCCCCCGGCTCAGCTTTCTATATAATCAAGATAGGCAGAAGAGAGAGAAAGGGAGCTTCGTTCGTCTCCTATACCTGAACAGGCTTTTGTGTCTTTTTAAGGAGGGAAGAGAATGAGACATTCTTGGCGCATCGGTAGGATTTTTGGAATAGACATCAACATCGACTCCAGCTGGCTGGTTATATTCATCCTGTTCAGCTGGATCTTATCCACAACTTATTTCCCCCAGCGATTTCCCGATTGGTCGCCGGGCCTCTCCTGGATCATCGGAACGATCACCAGCCTTCTCATTTTTGCCTCAGTCCTGGTCCACGAGTTGGCTCATTCCCTCGTGGCCATAAGCCAGGGGGAAAAGGTCCGCAACATCACTCTTTTTCTTTTTGGCGGAGTGGCCCAGATCTCCGAGGAGCCAAAAAAGCCCTGGCGTGAATTCACCTTGGCTTTAATCGGACCCCTTGCCAGCTTGGCGCTGGCCTTTGTCTTTTTTGTCCTCTCCTTGATCTTGAGTGGGGCGAGTAGCCCTATTCGAGCCCTGTTGAGTTATCTGGCCACCATCAACCTGGTGCTGGCCATTTTTAACCTGCTGCCTGGCTTTCCGATGGATGGAGGAAGAGTCCTGAGGGCCATCGTCTGGAAGGTGACGGGAAACCTGAGAAAAGCGACGCGGATAGCTTCTCTCACCGGCCAGGGATTCGCCTTTTTTCTGATTTTCCTCGGAATCCTTCAGATTTTCAGGGCGAACCTTACCGGTCTCTGGCTGATTTTCATCGGCTGGTTTCTCCATAGTGCTGCTGTTCGCGGTTATCACCAGGTTATGGTCGAATCTCTTCTCAAAGGAGTGCGGGCAGAAGAGCTGATGTCCAGAGATTTTGAGACGGTGACATCCGATCTTCCTGTCCAAAGCCTGGTGGATGACTATATTCTCAAGAAAAAGGAGAGGGTTTTTCTCGTTGCCGATAAAGGGAACCTCAAAGGCATCGTTTGTCTGGATGATGTAAAGGCCACGCCAAAAGAGAATTGGCCCGGGATCCTGGTTGGAGAGATCATGACTCCAAAGGAAAAGCTGGAAGCGGTGAGACCGGATGCCGACGGAAGGAAGGTCCTCGCCAGCATCACTTCCAAAGACATCCATCAGATTCCGGTGATGGAAGGAGAGAGAGTCGCCGGCATCATCTGCCGGAGCGATATACTCCGTTTCATCCAGCTCCGGTCCGAGCTTGGGGTATAAGGAGAAAGAGAAGGTGACTTTGCCGAAAAAAATACGGAAAAGAGATAACTCCCTGGTGGCTTTTGACAGGGGAAAGATAGAAAGAGCCATTTTCCGGGCAGCCCTCGAGGCTCTCGGAGATGAGAAGAAAGCCCGTTATACGGCTGAGGTCTCGACAGAGAAGGTCCTGGAAAAGGTGGCAGCGGACTTCAAGACCAAAATCCCTGCCGTGGAGGAGGTCCAGGACAGAGTGGAAGAGAGCCTGATGGAGCTGGGCTTTGGCTCGGTAGCCCGAAGCTACATCCTCTACCGGGAAGAGCACAAGGATATCCGTCAGGTCAAGGTCATCTACGGTGTTCGTGATGACCTGAAACTTCCGTTAAACACTCTTCTTGTCCTCAAAAAGCGCTATCTTCAGAAGGATGACGAGAAGAACATCATCGAGACTCCCCGTCAAATGTTTCAGCGCGTCGCCAGGAGCATCAGTGGTGGAGAAGTCAATTTTAAATCCAAGTGGAACCAGGAAGAGGTGGAGAGAAAGTTTTTCCGGATGATGACCGATTTCGAATTCCTCCCCAATTCTCCAACCCTGATGAATGCCGGGACTTCCATAGGTCAGCTCTCTGCTTGTTTTGTTCTTCCGGTCGAAGACTCCATCGAGGGAATCTTTGATGCTTTGAAGAATATGGCCAAGATCCATCAGACCGGAGGAGGAACGGGTTTTGATTTTTCCCGGCTGAGGCCCAGGGGAGACCTGGTGGCCTCCACCAAGGGAGAGGCGTCAGGGCCTGTTTCATTCATGAGCATTTTCAACCAGGCGACCGGAGTCATCGTTCAGGGCGGGAGAAGACGAGGAGCCAACATGGGTATCCTGCGCTGTGATCATCCGGATATCGTGGACTTTATTGAAGCCAAGATCGAAGAAGGAGCATTTTCCAATTTCAACCTCTCGGTGGCGGTGACCGACGAGTTCATGGAAGCGGTCAAGAAGAATAGAAAATTTGATTTGATCAATCCCCGGACCATGAAAGCAGCCAGGTCGATAAAAGCCCGGGTGCTTTTTGACCTGATCGTCTATTCAGCCTGGCGGACAGGAGACCCGGGTCTGATATTCCTCGATGAGATCAACCGTCGGAACCCGACTCCCCAGATGGGAAGGATAGAAGCCACGAATCCCTGTGGAGAGATCCCCCTTTTACCGAACGAGAGCTGCAACCTGGCCTCAGTCAACCTCTCGAAGTTCGTGAGGAATGGTTCCTTGGAATGGGAGAGGCTGGCCGAGGTGATTCACTGGGGAGTACGCTTTCTGGACGATGTGATCGAGGTCAATAAATACCCTCTCCCCCAGATTCAAGAGATGACTTTTGCCAACCGCAAGATTGGCCTGGGAGTGATGGGATTCGCTGATATGCTCATCAAGCTGGGAATTCCCTACAATGAAGAGGCCGCGGTCCGTATGGCTTCCAAGGTCATGAAATTCTTCCACCAGGAATCGCTGAAAGCCTCCCAGCGTCTTGCCCGGGAGAGAGGAGTTTTTCCCAACCACAGGAAATCGATCTATACCCGGAAGAAGATGAGGATGCGTCATGCCACAGTAAACACGGTGGCTCCGACCGGCACCATCAGCATCATCGCCGGATGCTCGAGTGGTATCGAGCCTCTCTTCGCCCTCAGCTTTGTGCGCAACGTCTTATCCGGGAGGAAACTCTACGAGATTCACTCGCTCTTCGAGGAGGAACTCCGGTTCAAGAACCTCTATTCCAAAGAGCTCCTGGCTGAAGTCGGGAAAGTGGGCACGATCCAGGACATCAAGCAGCTCCCAGCGGAGTTGAGGAAAATCTTCGTCACCACTTTCGATGTTCCTCCCGAGCATCACCTGAGAATACAGGCCGCTTTTCAACGCTATACCGATAATTCCGTGTCCAAGACCGTCAATCTGCCTTTTGATTCCACTGTGGAGGATGTGAGAAAGAATTACCTGATGGCCCATGAACTGAAGTGCAAAGGGATCACCGTTTACCGCTACGGGACCAAGAAGAATCAGGTCCTTTCCTTTGACACCCGGATAGGCGAGGAACGAGAGGAAATGCTGGATTTTATAACAGCGGAACCCGAATATTCGGGAGGCTGTCAATCCGGGATGTGTCCCTTTTGAGATGAGGTGAGAAGATGAAAGATGCCTTAGAAAGAATCGGAGAGATCATCACCCTTCTGCGCCAATCCTATCCCCGGAGCCGGACAGCCCTAAGGTTCGAGAGCCCGCTTCAAATACTCGTGGCCACCATTCTCTCTGCCCAGTGCACCGATGAGAAAGTCAATCAGATCACTCCCAGCCTTTTCCGAAAATACCCGACCCCCTCTGATTTCGCCTCAGCTGACCCCAAAGTCCTGGAGCAGGAAATCCGGCCGACAGGCTTTTTCCGGAACAAGACAAAGAGCATCATCGGTGCTTCAAAGAAAATTGTCGAGGATTTCGGAGGAAAGGTCCCTGATAGCATGGAGGACCTCATCAGCCTGCCTGGAGTCGCCAGGAAAACGGCCAATATCGTCCTCTCCAGCTCTTTTCAGAGAGCTGAAGGCATCGCTGTCGATACCCATGTGAGACGGTTGTCGCAAAGATTGGGCTTGAGCAAGGAGCAAAACCCCGATAAAATTGAAAGGGACCTGATGAAGATTGTTCCCAAAGAAGATTGGCTCGATTTCAATTACATGCTCGTCAACCACGGGCGGGCTGTCTGTCCATCCCGCAAGCCCCGCTGTCCGGAATGCCAGCTGAAGCGCTTTTGCCCCTCGGCGAGCGAATTCTATCCTGGGAATGAGCTCGATCTTTGAGGATCATCGATATGATCAAAGAAGCCATGCTCTTTCGCCCCCTTGGAGAGGGGAAAGTCTCCTGTTTTCTCTGCAATCATCGCTGCCAGATCGCGGATTCGAAATTCGGCATCTGCGGTGTCAGGCAAAATAAAGAGGGAAAGCTCTACACCCATGTTTACGGCGAAGTCATTGCTGCCCATGTCGATCCGATCGAAAAAAAGCCTCTCTATCATTTCCTGCCCGGTACGACTTCCTTCTCCATCGCCACCATCGGCTGCAACTTTCGCTGTCCCTTCTGTCAGAACTGGTCGATCTCCCAGGCATCCAAGAGGAAAGATGAGGGGCCGTCCGGACATAGGCTTCTTCCCCAGGATGTGGTGGCCGCGGCCACGAATTATGGCTGTCGCAGCATTTCCTACACCTACACCGAGCCGACCATATTTTATGAGTACGCCTACGATACAGCCCGGCTCGCTGCGAAAAGGGGACTGGCGAATGTCTTTGTCACCAACGGCTACATGACCGCTGAAGCTCTGGAGGCGTTCCATCCTTACCTTGATGCCTGTAATGTCGACCTGAAATCCTTCCGGGATGAGTTTTACAAGGAGATCTGCCAGGCTCGCCTCCAGCCTGTCCTGGATTCCATTCGGTTGATGAAGAAGATGGACATCTGGGTGGAGGTCACCACGCTCGTGGTCCCCGGCCAGAATGACAGCATCGAAGAGCTCCGGGATATTGCCCGCTTCATCGCCGAGACAAGTCCGGATATCCCCTGGCATATCAGCCGCTTCCATCCCGATTACCAGTTCACGGATACCATAGCCACTCCCATCGAGGTCTTGCACAAAGCCTGTTCCATTGGAAAGGAAGCCGGTCTCCGCTATGTCTATGTGGGCAATGTTTACGGCGAGTCAGAAGAGACCCGATGTCCGAACTGCGGGAAATCGCTCATTCGAAGAGACGGATTTCATGTCTCAGATAACAAGCTGAAGGATTCCACCTGCCCTTTCTGCGGGAACACGATCAGCGGAAGATTCTCTTGAGGATTGCATTGACTTAGACATATATATATTAGACATATATATAATGGTTCTCTTCTGTTTTGTTCGGGTCGTTTTATGAGTAAAATACACAGAAATAGCATCGCTCCCTTCAAATTTTTTACTCCATTCCCTCACCGTCTCCCTCGGTGCCTCCGTCGGGGGCAGGCCTTATTAAACCTGTTGCCTGAAGAGCAAAAATCAAGTCTTGACTCTGATTTCCTGACAAGGCCTGACCCCGAAGCATGTCACTTTAAACCGGATGGTCGTACTCTATCAGTTTTTATCAGATTTATATTCACGTGCTCATACAAAGGAGTCCCGGAGTAACCAGATGGAAAAAACAGAGGTCTCTGCGCTGCTCACAGACCTGTATGAGCTGACCATGATAGCCAGCTATTTCGAAAACCAGATGTTCGAGCCCGCCACCTTCAGCCTCTTCATCCGCGATTATCCTCCTTCCCGCCGCTATTTTATCTCAGCCGGGCTGGCCGATATCCTCGAATATCTTGAAAATTTAAGGTTCGCTCCTCAAGAATTGGAGTATCTGGAACAGACAGGACTCTTCAAACCGGAATTTCTCTCCTACCTGGAAAGGTTCCGCTTCAAAGGCGATGTCTATGCCATCCCCGAGGGGCGACTGTTTTTTGTCAACGAGCCCCTCCTGGAGGTCACATCTTCCCTGATAGAGGCCCAGATCGTCGAGACATTCGTCATTAACGCGGCCCATCTGCAGGTTATGATCGCCACCAAAGCCTCGCGCTGTGTTCAGGCGGCCTGGCCGCGCAAGCTGGTGGATTTTTCCCTGCGCCGGACCCACGGAACGGACGCGGGGATGAAAGTCGCCCGGGCCAGCTTTATCGGTGGTTTCACCGGAACCAGTAATGTGCTGGCTGGAAAGGTCTACGGACTTCCCGTGTTCGGGACCATGGCTCATTCCTTCATCTCCAGTTTCGAGAGTGAAGAAGAGGCCTTCCGTGCCTTTGCCCGGACTTTTCCTGAAAATACGGTCCTTCTCGTGGATACCTACGACACCCTAGCTGGAACGAGGATTGCGGCTGATCTGGGAAAGGAGATGGCTCGAGCAGGAAAGACGCTCAAAGGCGTGAGGCTGGACAGCGGAGACATTGCTGCTTTGAGCAGGGATGTCAGGAAGTTGCTCCGCGATGCAGGCCTGGATAAGGTGACTATCTTTGCCAGCGGCGGGTTTGATGAGTACAAGATCCAGAAGGTCCTGGGAGAGAGAGGGGATATAGACTCCTTTGGTGTGGGGACAAAAATGGGGGTTTCAGCCGATGCCCCCTATTTGGACATGGCCTACAAGCTGGTGCAGTATGGCGGGCGTCCGGTCCTCAAGCTCAGCCCGGGAAAGACGACTCTGGCTTCGGGCTTCGGAAAAGCAGGTCTTCCGTTTCAACACGTCTGGAAGAAAGCTGCACAAAGATATCATCGGATTGCGGGACGATGATATCGAAGGAAGCGAAGCATTGCTGCAGAAAGTGATGAGCAGGGGAAAAGCGGATGCGAAACAACCTCTGTTGCCGCAGATCCAGGAGCGTTTTTTGGAAGAATTTTTCCGGTTGGACGAAAAGTACAGATCACTGGATAGGACCGAAGAAGAATACCCGGTTGAGCTTTCACCCAGGCTGGAGGAGCTTCAGAGCCGGCTGGTGCGTCAGTTCAAGCCTGGAGCTGGGGAGGTTGAGGGCTCTTAGGATGGAGAGATACAGGTTCCTCGACCACACGGCTGACGCCAAATTCCAGGCCTTCGGGAACACCCTGGAGGAAGCTTTCTCCAACGCCGCGTTGGCCACAGCATCGCTGATGTGGGATTGGGAGAGGATTGAGAAAAAGGTCGAGCTTCAGGTCGAAGTGCAGGGAAGAGACCTCAAACAGCTCCTCTGCAGCTTTCTGGAGGAGATCGTGTATCTGCTGGACTCAAGGTCCTTTCTTCTGGGCGTCCCGGAGAGGGTAAGGCTTGATAAAAAAGGAGGGCTTTTTACCCTTAAGGCGCTTTTTAAAGGAGATGAATACTCCGAAAAATATGAAATCCACGGAGATGTCAAAGCCATAACCTATGATGAAATGGAAATTGTGGAAGGTGACCGCTTCATGGTTCAGGTTGTGGTCGACATTTGAGGTGAAAAATGGACTTAAAAAAGTTAAACGATTATACCTGGGAAATTCCAAAATCAGGGGAAATGAGGGTTCCCACGGTTATCTATGCCTCTTCGAAGATTATCGAAGGGGTTAAGAGGGACCGGACTCTTCAGCAGGCGAGAAACGTGGCCTGTTTGCCGGGGATCCAGAAGACCGCATATGTCATGCCTGACGCCCATCAAGGATACGGTTTCCCTATCGGCGGAGTAGCGGCCTTTGACCTGGATACAGGGATCATCTCTCCTGGAGGAGTGGGCTACGATATCAACTGCGGCGTGCGGTTGCTGAAGTCGGAATACATGGAGAAAGACATCCATGAAAAGCGGAAGCAGCTTCTGGCGGAGATCTTCAACGAAGTCCCGGCAGGTGTGGGGAAGGGAGGAATCACGCGATTGAGCCGGAATGTTCTTCTTGAAGTCTGCACCAGAGGCGCGGAGTGGGCTGTGGATAACGGCTACGGCACAAGGGAGGATTTGAAGCGTACCGAAGAGTACGGGAGGATGAAAGAGGCCGATCCTTCGCACCTCTCCAACCGGGCCATGGAGCGGGGGATTCCCCAGCTGGGGACACTGGGAGCTGGGAATCATTTTCTGGAGATTCAAAAAGTATCACAAATTTTCGATGAAGAAGTGGCCGGTGTTTTCGGTATCCATTCCGTGGACCAGATTCTGGTCATGATTCACTGCGGCAGCCGGGGACTGGGCCACCAGGTGGCCTCTGATTTCATCCGTTTGATGGAGGATCAGATCGGGAGCAGGGGATTGCCCGATAGAGAACTGATCAACGCGCCTGTCCGCTCCAAGCTGGGCCAGATGTATTATCAATCCATGAGCGCAGCTGTTAATTATGCCTTTACCAACCGACAGATGATCGCTCACTGGGTCCGGAATGTCTTTAGAAAAATCATGGGAAGCTCGGAGGGAATGGATCAAGTGTATGATGTCTGCCACAATGTGGCCAAAATTGAGAAGCATACGATCGACGGCAAGAGCCTGGATGTCTGTGTGCATCGAAAAGGGGCTACCCGAAGCTTCGGACCAGGCCGGGAGGAAATTCCTGAGGTCTACCGCTCTGTCGGCCAGCCGATTTTCATTCCGGGAAGCATGGGAACAGCGTCTTACATTCTGGTCGGGACCGCAGAAGCGGAAAAGATGAGTTTCGGCTCGACCGCCCACGGAGCGGGAAGACTGATGTCCAGGCACGAGGCTTTGCGCCGTTTCAGAGGAGAACAGATCAAACGGGACCTGGAAAATAAGGGGATTGAGCTCCAGGCCACCGGCTGGAAAGGAGTGGCAGAGGAAGCCTCACAAGCCTACAAAGATGTGGATGATGTCGTCAAGGTTTCCCATAATGTGGGCATAGGGAGGCTGGTGGCCAAGGTCGTTCCCGTAGGAGTGATGAAGGGCTGAGCTAGGTGATGACTTTGTCGATATCCTTTTCGGCATAATCCTCAAAATCCTGAGCGAAGGTATATTCGCTCATGAGCATCATGTAGTGGCTGTGCTCGACCTTGCTCAGGTATTCGAGAACTTTGTTTTGCGGTTCATCCACCCTGGAGGCGAGTTCAGCGTAAAAGTGCTCTGCGGATTTCTCCGACTCCATGGCCTGGTAGAGGATGTCCACTAATCCTGATGAGGGGGTAACCTCAATATTTTTGATAAGCTCTGTGGCCATCTGTTCTGGCACAACCAGTTCTTCTCCCTGGAAAAGTGCAGCAAAGAGTTTTTCTAAAACCTCTTTATGTTTGTTCTCTTCATAGGCCAGCCATTGGAATTTTTCCTTCAGCAGAGGATTCTTAACTCTTTGGGCAAGGTCCGAATACGTTTTATTCGAATCGATTTCAGACCTGACCGCGAATCCCAGAAGCTCTTTTACAGAAGCCGTGGAAACGTCTAACATCTTTTTCTCCTTGATGATATTTATTCTTTGCTTGATGTTTGTTGAGTCACATCGTATGTTCGAAAAGCCGCGGGCTGGAAATTCAAGCCGTGAATCTCGTCTCCATTTTTCAGCTTGGTGCGGAAGTACTATTTTAATAGGAATATCCGGAAATGAAAAGAAAAAGATAGATCCGGGCCCGCATCTCTGTTTCCGTAATGGGAGAAACATCTGACCTAATGGGAAGGTTCAGCGACGGTCCCTCTCCATCCATGCCAAGACCCCCCACCCACCACCATGGGCTTCGGATGGAGAGGAACCGTCGCCCCGATAGATAAACCATTTGTTATTGGCTGTCACGGAGACAAAGATGTTTCCTATTTCTTTTGCAAACGAAGTAAATAAGGATACGATCTCTGTGAGGCCTGGATACCACCCTCAGCCCCCGGACCCCGGGGGAACCAGTCCCGTCGGTTCCCCCCGTCGGATAAGCCGACGGGTCCCCCCTCCGCTACGGGGGCTCTAGGGTGGTACCCAGGCCCGCTCAATAGAGGATGTTACGCGAATTATTGCCTTAATATGAGTGGGGGGCGCATCGCCAGTTGACCTTCATCCAAGCCGGGACCTTCCGCCTTCCTCCATGGGCTTCGGATGGAGAGGAGCCGTCGCCGTGTTTCTCGGTCAGGTCGGATGTTTGCCTTATCACAGAAACCAGGCAAACTTAGAATTTTTTACTGACCAGGTCTTCATAGCTCAGGCAGTTGAGGATGTCCCCTTTTTCCAGCCAGGCCCGCCGCGCTATCCCCACTCCAAAACGGATCATCTGCAGGCCTTGAGCGTAATGGGTATCGGTGCCGATGCTTATCCTGATCTTCTGTTCTCTGGCTTTCTTGAGGTAGAACTCGTTCAAGTCAAGACGATCGTAGTAGGCATTCAATTCCAGGGCTTTTCCGGTTTCCCTGGCTCCTTCCAGGACTTTCTCCAGGTCCACATCATAGCCCTCGCGACGGGAGATGAGCCGCCCGGAAGGATGGGCGATGACTATCACGTAAGGATTTTCCATGGCTTTCAGGATGCGTTCGGTCACGTTTTTCTTGAATCCTCTGTGGATAGCCGCGACTACCAAGTCGAGTCTTTTCAGGATTTCGTCCCCGAAATCAAGTTTTCCGTCAGGAAGGATGTCCACTTCTGATCCCTTCAAGATTTTAAAATTCTTGAATGTCCTGTTCAGTCGGTCGATCTCCTCCATCTGCTGGAGCAGCCTGTCGGGCGTCAAGCCGCCGGCGTAATTGGCTGCCTGGGAATGGTCGCAGATGGCAAGGTATTCATAGCCCATTTTCTGAGCGAGCTCTGCCAGTTCTTTTAGGGGGACGTGCCCATCGCTGTAATCGGAATGAACATGGAGGTCTCCTTTAATGTCGGAGAGGTTCACCACTCGGGGGAGCTTGCTCTTCAGGGCGAGCTCAATCTCTCCCCTGTCTTCTCTGAGTTCTGGAGGAATGAGCGGTAAACCGAGAGCTTTGTAGACCTCCTTCTCGCTGCGGCCGGCTATTTTTTTCTGCCCTTTGAAGACGCCGTATTCGGAGATTTTCAGTCCCTTGTCTTTGGCTATGCCGCGCAGCTTGATGTTGTGAGCTTTGGAACCGGTGAAGTACTGCAGGGCGGCCCCGAATTCCGGTTCAGCGACGATCCGCAGATCCACCTGTCTTTCTCCTCTATCGGTGGAGATCAGGACTGAGCCTTTGGTCTTGCCCTCTGCGAGGATACGGCTGACCCCGGGGTGCCGGGTGAAATAGCGGATGATCTGTTCTCCGTTTCTCCCCGTGGCCAGGATGTCGATGTCTCCGACGGTTTCTCTCATCCGGCGGAGTGAGCCAGCCGGTGATAACTGGCCGATTTGAGGAGCCTTCTTGAGATATTCCATGACTTCCTCAACAAGACTCACCGCCTCGAAAATAGGAATGCGCTCTTGTGCCTTTTCGTAGATTTCAATGCCTTTCTTGATGTTTTCGACCTTTTTCTCTCCCATGCCGTAGAGCTTGGCCAGCGAGCCGTCTTCGATCACCTTTTTCAAACCCTCCAAACCATTGACTTGGAGTTCCTTGTGGGCGAGATGGATCGTCTTGGCCCCGAGGCTCTGGATCTCCAAGAGCTTGAGGAGCCCTTCCGGGATGGAAGAGAGGACCTCTGTGTATTTCTTCATCTGGCCTGTCTGGAGATATTCCTCGATTTTTTGGGCGATCCCGCTGCCGATTCCAGGGATGTCCTGGAGCTTTTTCTCTCTGGCGATGGCCTCGATATCTTCGGTCAGCTCCTCCAGGATTCGCGAGGCCTTCCTGTAAGCGATGACCTTAAAACCCGTTTCCCCCTTTATCTCCAGGGCATCCCCGATTCTGGAGAAGAGCGCAGCCAGTTCCTTGTTTTTCATCCCCTGCCATCCAGGTCCATCATACCCGAGCTTTGATTGAAATTCAACGAATGGTGTAATCTGTTAGATTGGCCTGTTCCCCTCCATCCAGGCCAAGACCCCCCACCCACCACCATGGGCTTCGGATGGAGAGGAGCCGTCGCCGTGCTTCTCATCCTGTGTTAAGGCGATCATTCGTTTGACAATCTCTATTGAGCGGACCGAGATGCCGCCTTCAAGCCCTGTAGGGGAGGGGGACTGGTTCCCTCGTAAACAATATGGGGACGTTCCCTGCGGGGACACTCTTTTTTTCGCTGTATATAAAGCTGTATATAAAAAGGTATAAAAGGGTGTCCCCCTCGGGAACGTCCCCTATTAGATGTTGACTTTTTTCCTGGCCCTTTTTATTGTAGGAAAAACGATGAAGGTCATTCTGGCCGGCTACAACGTGGACAGTGAAGTCCTGGAGGACCTCAAAAAGTGCTCTCCCCCTCGAGAAGATGTCACTCCAGAGACGCTTTCCGCGTCCTACGCCCGGATTTCCCGGGATCCCCGTCCGGTGGATGAGCTGCGGGCCGTATCCAGGAAAGAAGTGGAGAGGGCCAGGCGGTCCAACAGGAACATCATTTTCAAGATGGGTCATCACTCTGTGGCCGAGCATGCAGTATTCAATTTTGACGTCATCGGAGTGAGCCGTCTGGCTATCGAGGAGATCGAGAAATTCCGTCTCTGCTCTTACACTGAAAAATCACAGCGCTACATCACCCTGACGGATGACTTCGTCATACCAGAGGAGATCCAGAAGGTCGGGATGAAAAATGTCTTCGTCAAAACGATCATGGCTCAGAATGCGCTTTACCATAAGCTCTTAGAGGAGTTAAAGCCCTTTTTCTTGGAGAAGAACAAAGAAATGGCCGCCGATTCCAAGAAGCATGCTCTGCTGGAAGGTTGGGCCAAGGAAGATGCCCGTTATGTGACCAGCCTGGCCATTGAAGGCCAGTTAGGCATGACCATCAACGCCCGGAATCTGGAGCACATGATCCGCCGGTTCTCCTCTAAAAACCTGGCTGAGCTGAAAGAGTTCAATAAAAAGATATACGATCTGGCCAAAAAAGTAGCTCCCTCGATCATTCTCTTTACCGAGGCCAGTGATTTCGATGCCAAAACCTACGGGGAGGTCGAGGAAAAGGTTCGTCAGTTACTGGGGCCAGAGAGAAAGTCAACGAAGCCGATTTTGCTTGTCGACCATACACCAGAAGCCGATAATAAGCTTGTGGCTTCTCTTCTACACACCACCTCCTCCTTGCCTTATAAAGAATGTTTGAAGAAGGCCAGAAGTCTTAAACCCGCAGATAAAAGGGCGCTCGTTGAACAGACCTTCAAGCATATGGAGTTTTATGATTTTCCCCTCCGGGAGTTCGAGTACCCGAACCTCACCTATGATCTTGTCGTCTCCGCTTCCTGTTTTGCCCAGCTCAAGCGCCACCGCGTAGCCACCATGACAGCCCAGAACTACAATCCTGGACTGGGAGTGACGGTTCCTCCTTCGATAGAGGAGATCGGAGCAAAAAAGGAGTTCATGGAGATCATAGAGGAGACGAATCGTGTCTATTCCCTTTTGAGAGAGAAAATGGAATGCGGAACAGAATATGTTTTGACCAATGCTCACCGGAGAAGAGTGCTTCTCCAGGTCAATGCCAGGGAGCTTTACCACATCTCAAGGCTGAGAGAGGATGCCACGGCTCAATGGGATATCCGGGGAATCAGCGGAGAGATGTCCAGGCTGGCTCAGGAAAAGATGCCCCTGACCTGCCTTCTTCTCGGAGGAAAGGACGTTTATCCTTCCCTGTACCAGGGTGTCTTCGGCCAGCCTCCGAAGTTTTTTCCTCCCGAGTGATTAGCTTTCCGTCTTTTCCTTCTGGTCAGCCTAGCTAGATGACTTCCTCTTTTTTCTTGAAAAACGAAACTCTAAGCTGAGTTCCGCTCCCAAGAAGGTGAATGTCTTGATCCATGCTGTGCTGACTCTTGCGATTTCTCCGGTGGCGAAATACCGGTCAGGGTCAAATTGGAGTGCTCCCGCATAAAGCGAGGAACGGTAGCGGGCTTCTTTCCGCCATATGGATTGGCCGAGAAACCGGACATTGAGCAGGAGGAAGCTGTTCAACCTGTATTTAAAGCCTCCTCCCAGTTTGAGCAGTTCTCCTGTCTTGCGGGGACCCAGCCGGAATCTGTCCAGGACGAATTCTCTATCCCCTTCCAGGAAATACAGCCCGGCGCCGACGAAGGCATAAGGGAAGATTTTTTGATCGAAGTATCGTCTTTTAGCGACGAACAGCGTGACGTTGAGAGAAGAGAGGCTCCATGGTTTTGTGTACGGCTCCTCGATGTGGTCGATATCGATGTATGTGCTTTCGATGTAAAGGCCGTACCATTCCAGAAGACAAAAGTAACTGGCTTTCTGATGGTGGAATTCAAGCTGGAGCCCGATCTCCTTGTTAAAAAAGTACTGGACGTTAATGCTGAAGGAATTCTTCAGCTTCATGTGTTCCTTGAAATAGATCTCCCCGGGCGCCCAGTCGATTTCCCAGGGGGAAACGGCCGCATCCAACGAGAGTGAGTAACCCGCTCCTATGCCGACGATGAATTCCTTCTGTTGAGATGCCAGGTAAGAAGGAAGAACGAAGGCTAGAAGAGCGGCTGCCAGAAACAATCTGGTTTTCATAATCTTTTTCAGTGCAAAAGACATGCCAACAGCGTCCCGGGGAGGACAAAAATTTTCATGCCTATTTTTGTCCAGAAAAGATGACAGATGTCTTCTCCTTTCCTGACTTTCCTCTTTATCCCGTGCCCTGCGCTTATCTGGCTTGAAGTGGGGATAGCACCGGTGTATCCTCTCCTTTCGGTTCCAGCGGGGGAATTATTCAGGCTTTTTTGATCTTGTAAAATTTCTTCTTGCCGACTTTAAGGATGACCTCACTCTCTTTCTTCATATCTATTTTAAACTGGATATCCTCGATTCTCTTTCCGTCAAGGTAAACTCCACCCTGGCGAATAACTCTCTTCGCTTCTCCCCGGGAGGGGAAGATGTTCTGGTCAACCATCAAGTCGAGGAGGAGGAGTTTCGCCGGTTTGGCCCTGATCTCTTCCATCTCAGAAGGGAGCTCTCGTTTTTTGAAAACTCTTTCGAACTCTTCTGCCGCCTTTTCTGCCTCCTTCTCTCCCCAGAAATCTGCCACGATCGTCCGGGCAAGTTCGGATTTGAGGTCTTTGGGGTTGACCTGGCCTTCTTTGGCTTCTTTCCTCCAATTTTCGACCTTGGAGAGAGGCTCATCAGTGAGCAGCTCGAAGTAGCGGAACATCAAGGGGTCCGACACGGACATGATCTTGCCGAAGATCTCCTTCGGAGGCTCAGTGATTCCCACGTAGTTGTCGAGCGTTTTGCTCATCTTCTCCACGCCGTCCAGCCCTTCCAGCAGAGGCATGGTCATCACCACCTGGGGTTCCTGCCTGAATTCCCTCTGGATCTCCCGGCCGACGAGAAGGTTGAATTTCTGGTCCGTTCCTCCCAGCTCCACATCCGCCTCCAGAGCCACCGAATCGTAGGCCTGCATGAGAGGGTAGAGGATTTCATGAGTGGAAATGGGCTGGCCTGTCTTCAAGCGTTTAGAGAAATCGTCCCGCTCCAGGATGCGGGCCACCGTATATTTGGCGGTCAGGTTGATGATGTCGAAACTGGTCAGCTTGCCCAGCCAGCGGGAGTTGAAATCGATGATCGTTTTTTTAGGGTCGAGAATCTTGAATATCTGGGCCTTGTAGGTTTCAGCGTTTTTGTTTATCTCTTCCCGGGTCATCGGGGGACGGGTGCTCGACCTTCCAGAGGGATCACCGATCAGGCCCGTGAAATCGCCGATGAGAAAGACCACGGAATGACCCAGATCCTGATAATGCTTCATCTTGCGCAGGAGAACGGTGTGGCCGAGGTGGATATCCGGAGCTGTGGGGTCGAATCCGGCTTTGACCTTTAAAGGTTTCTTCTCCTTTATGGACCGGGCGAGCTTTTGCTTCAGCTCATTTTCCTGGATGATCTCCACGCAGCCCTTTTTGAGGTATTCGAATTGCTCTTCCACTGACTTCATCGTTTTGCCTCTGACCTCATGGATGTTTTCTCCGCTATCCTTGTTTATTGAATGATCAATTTTACTTTTTTAGCTTTTTCCCTTCAGTTTATGTGTTCACTGAATCTAACGGATGAATACTCTCCTTCCCCTCACTTCCAGCTTTCCCTCGAAGTAAAGCCTGACGGATTCCGGGTAGATCTTATGCTCTTCCTTCAGGATCCTATCGCTGAGGGTCTCCTCAGTATCATCCTGAAGAACGGGCACTACTGCCTGGAGGATGATCGGGCCCATGTCTACGTCGGCGGTGACAAAATGGACTGTGGCTCCTGAATACTTGACACCCCATTCGAGCGCTTTCTTCTGGACATGCAGGCCGGGGAAAGAGGGGAGCAGAGCGGGATGGATGTTCATCATGCAGTACTTGAGCTCGTTACAGAAGGAGGGGCTCAGAATCCGCATGTACCCCGCCAGGACGACCAGGTCTATGTCTCTTTTCCGGATTTCCTGGACAACCGCTTCTTCGTGCGCCTCTCGAGTGGGATAGGATTTAGGGTCAAGGAATAGAGTTTCAAGGTTACGTTCCTTGGCTATCTGGAGTCCGGGAGCATCTTTCTTATTGCTGAAGACCAGGGCGATCTCGGCGCTTATCTTTCCGGCCAGGATGGCATCATGAATGGCCATGAAATTCGAGCCTCTGCCGGAGAGAAAGACGGCAATTTTTCCCTTTTTTTTGGGGCTGACAAAAACTTCCTCGCTCATCTTTATGTCCTTGTTATTAATAAACCTGAGTTATTCATAAAATCTGCCGACACCCTATTCACATCAACCTTAAGGAACATCATATCATCATATGTCATATGTCGGCATCTTTTACCCTCCGGGCGAGCCGATCTAACGACCTCCTGCTTAGAAAAATTGTCATCGCGAGCAGAGCGTGGCGATCTCATTCTGTATCGCTAAAAACATGAGATTGCCACTGTCGCTTCGCTCTTCGCAACGACGTCTGCTGTGTTGCGGCCCAATCGCTGTGGGCGACCACAGTCGGGGTCAGGATTTATCCTCATGATGAAAAAGTGGCTCTATTTTGCCCTCAAACATCTCTTCACGACAAAGCCTGACCCCAAACGCCTCGCACCTGCGGCAACCTCGACTCGTGAATAATCCAGGTAAATAAGGCCAAAATCCTATTTTATTAAAAAAGACGCGGAAATCAATGTTATTTGATCCTGAAGGTTTCAGGAATCGCTTCCCTCCAGGCTTTTACGGCAGCAGCCACGGGCACGTCGATCAACTTTTTATCGCCCTGGCTGATGGTTATTCTTTCGCCGCCGCTCCTGCCGATATCCATGGCTTCCACGCCTCTTTCTCGGGCCAGGTTGAAGATTTTCTCACGGTTTTTCTCTTTGGAAGTGATGACTATCCTCGACTGTGATTCACCGAAGAGCAGCGCGTCCGAGCGCATATTGTCTTTCAGCTGAACGCTTACCCCTATTTTTCCCTGGCTCAAAAAAGAGCATTCCGCAAGGCAGCAGGCCAGCCCTCCCTCCGAAATATCATGAGCAGACTCGACCAGCTCGAGAGAGATGGCTTCCAGGCAGAATTCCTGGACGCGCTTTTCCTCTTCCAGGTCGATCTGCGGGGGAATGCCCTTTTCCTTCTGGTGAATACTTTTGACGTATTCAGAACCGCCCAGTTCTTCCTTGTTTCTCCCGATAAGAATCAGGATATCGCCTTTAGACTTGAAGCCGGGACCAGTGACCCAGCGAATATCATCCACTATCCCGACTATTCCGAGCACAGGAGTGGGGTAGATGGAAATCCCGTTTGTATCGTTATAAAAGCTGACGTTACCTCCGGTGACCGGGATGTTAAAAGTCTTGCAGGCGAGAGAGATTCCCTCGATGGCTTCTTTGAACTGCCACATGATTTCCGGCTTCTCCGGACTGCCGAAGTTCAAGCAGTTGGTCACTCCGACAGGGCGAGCTCCGACACAGGCGAGATTCCGGCAGGCCTCAGCCACGGCTATCTTCCCTCCTGTTTTGGGCTCCAGGTAGGTGTAGAGGGAGTTTCCATCGAGGGTGACGGCTAGCGCCTTGTTAGTGCCTTTGATCCTGATGACCGCTGCATCAGTCCCAGGGAGAAAGACAGTGTTGACCTGGACCATGTGGTCGTATTGACGCCGCACCCATTCTTTTTCGGAGATGGTCGGAGAGGAGAGAAGAGCCAGAAAAGCCTGGTTGTAGTCGTCCGGTTCAGGAACAGAGCCCAGCTCATTGGCGGATTGGAAGTAGTGGGGCATCCTGCTCTCCCGTTTATAGACCGGGCAGAGGTCGATTATGGCCTCGACCGGGATGTCGACAACAGTCTTTCCGCCGGATCTAACCTTGAGCCTTCCTCCGTCAATGACCTGGCCGATGATGACCGCGTCCAGGTCCCATTTGGCAAAGATCCGCTGAACCTCCTCGACCCTATCCTTTTTAGCCACGATGAGCATCCTCTCCTGGGATTCGGAGAGCATCATCTCGTATGGAGTCATGCCTTCTTCTCTCTGGGGAACCAGGTCCAGATCGATTTCGATCCCTGTCCCGGATTTGGAGGCCATCTCGGTCGTCGAACAGGTCAATCCCGCAGCTCCCATATCCTGAATGCCCACGATGAGGTCCTTATCCATGACTTCCAGGCAGGCTTCTAGCAGCAGTTTTTCCATGAAGGGATCCCCGACCTGGACATTCGGTCTTTTATGCTCCAGGTCCTCGCCGAATTCAGCCGAGGCCATAGTGGCCCCATGAATGCCGTCTCTTCCGGTCTTAGCCCCGACGTAGAGCACTGGGTTTCCTGCTCCTTCGGCTTTGGCGTAGAAGATCTTATCTTTCTGAGCGATACCCAGGGCAAAGACGTTGACCAGAGGATTAAGGGAGTAGCAGTCGTTGAAGTAGACGTCTCCTCCTGCCGTGGGAATACCGATGGAGTTTCCGTATCCTGATATGCCGGAGACAACGCCTTCCATGATGGACTTGTTCTTGGCTTTGGACAGCGGGCCGAAGCGGAGTGCATCCTGGAGGACGATCGGTCTTGCTCCCATGGTGAAGATATCCCGGAGTATCCCCCCAACCCCAGTCGCCGCACCCTGGTAAGGTTCGATGAAAGAGGGATGGTTGTGAGACTCGATCTTGAAAACGGCTGCCAGGCCGTTGCCGATATCGATGATTCCCGCGTTCTCCCCCGGACCCTGAATGACATTCTTGCCTTCCACGGGCAGTTTATCCAGATGGATTTTCGAGCTTTTATAGCTGCAGTGCTCTGACCACATGAGGGAAAAAATGCCCAGCTCGGTGATATTGGGTTCCCTGCCGATGAGCGCAACGATTTTCTCGTATTCTTCCGCAGTGAGGTTGTGTTCGGCGATGACTTTTTTATCGATCATATCTGCTTAACCCAGGTTCTTGATCAAAGATTCAAAGATAATCCGGCCATCTTCGCTTCCGAGGAGCGCCTCAGAGGCCCTTTCAGGATGAGGCATCATCCCCATAACATTACCTGCCGTGTTGATCAGCCCGGCGATGCATTCCAGGGAGCCATTAACATTGGCTTCATCGCTGAGCCGGCCGTTGGCATCAGAGTAGCGGAGGATGATCTGATTGTTCTTTTTGACTTCCCGTATCGTTTCCGGAGAGGAGTAATAATTCCCGTCATAATGGGCGATCGGAATCTGCAGGACCTGGCCTCTTTTCGCTGTGTTGGTGAAAGGAGTATCCGTGTTATCCACTCTCAGGTGGACGTACTGGCAGAGGAATTTCAGGTTCTTGTTCCTGAGCATGGCCCCGGGAAGAAGACCGAGTTCCAGCAGAGAAGGCGGCGATAGAGCCCGACCTCAAGTAATCACCGTAAGAAAATCCTCCTGGGAGGATGACACAATCGACATTTTTGAGGTCATGCTCTTTATGCCAGAGGAATATCGCGTCCTGCTTGAAGATGTCTCTGAGAACGAAGAGAGTGTCGTGGTCACAGTTGGAACCCGGAAAAATAACGACTCCAAATTTCAATTTAGCCCTGCCTGAAGGGGAGGGGCTGTCCTCAATACCGGATTCAATCTTTCTCTAAGATCTCCCACGTAAATTTCTCGATAATGGGGTTCGCCAGGACTTTTCCGGATATTTCAGGAATGACCTTGGCTGCTTCTTCTTGAGAAAGGCCGTCGAGCTCGATTTCGAATATCTTGCCCTGCCTGACATCCTTTATGGATTGGTATCCGAGGGTGTGGAGGGCGTTTCGGACGGTCTGTCCCTGGGGATCAAGGACGCTGTCTTTGAGTGAGACGAGGATCCTAACTTTCATCGCTCAGCACTTTGTCGAAGATGTAATCGATCTTATCCAGGTAAGGATCAAGGGAAAAACAGGCATCGATCTCTTTCTCGCTCAGGATCTGCTTGATCTCCTTGTCAGAGCTGAGGAGTTGTTTGAAATCCAGACCTTTGTTCCATGCTTCGAGGCTGTTTCTCTGGACGAGCTGATAGGCCTGTTCACGGGTGACGTCTTTTTTGGTCAGAGCCAGGAGCACGCTCTGGGAAAAGATGAGTCCTCGGGTGAGGTTGACGTTTTCTTTCATCCTGTCCGTGTTGACTTTCCAGTTTTGAATGATATCCACGGTCTCAGCCAGGATGAAGTCGGTAAGGATGAATGAGTCGGGGAAGATGATCCTTTCAGCTGACGAGTGGGAGATGTCCCTTTCATGCCAGAGGGAGATGTTCTCCAGCGCGCACTGGAGGTTGGCCCTTATCACCCGGGCTAGACCCGAGATTCGTTCGGCGCGAACCGGATTTTTCTTATGGGGCATGGATGAAGATCCTTTCTGTCCTTTGGTAAAGGATTCTTCGACCTCGAGCACCTCTGTTTTCTGGAGGTGACGCAGCTCGATTGCGAATTTTTCCAGGGAGGAGGCAAGAAGGGCAAGGACAAACAGGACTTCGGCATGTCTGTCACGCTGGAGCACCTGGGTGGATACTCTTGCCGGCTTTAAGCCTAGTTTTTTGAGGGCGTAAGTCTCGATTTTTGGGTTGAGATGGATGTAAGTCCCTACTGAGCCTGAAATTCTTCCATAGCTGATGACTTCCAGAGCGTTTGCGATGCGCAAAAGATGGCGTTTGACTTCCTCATACCAGACCAAGAGCTTCACTCCGAAGGTGATGGGCTCGGCATGTACTCCGTGAGTTCTCCCCACCATCACGGTTTTTTTGTACTTGAGAGCCTGCTTTCTGAGGATGTTTTTCAGGGACTTCAGGTCTTTCAGGATTTTCTCCAGAGCCTCTTTGAGGAGAAGAGAGAGGGCAGTGTCGACAACATCATAGGAGGTTAACCCAAGATGGATAAAACGGGAATCCTCTCCTACATTTTCCGCCACAGAGGTGAGAAAAGCGATGACATCGTGCTTGACGACCTTTTCGATCTCCTCGATCCGCTTGACAGAGAAGCTGGCTTTCCCCCTGATTCTTTTGAGGGAAGGCGGGGGGATTTCCCCTAGTTTTGCCCAGGCTTCGCAGACAGCCAGCTCCACCTCGAGCCATTTCTGGTACCTGTTCTGTTCGGTCCAGATGGACCCCATTTCCGGGCGAGTGTATCGATCGATCATAGGATCAATCCCTCAAAGGAGGACAAATCATAGCAACAACCCTGCTTCTTGTCAATTTATTCCCGATGACGGTAAGCATCTCTATTTCCGTAGCAATAAATTATGAAGGTCTAAGCTGTTTCAGCGCTGGTTGCCTTCCATCCTCGCCGAGATCCTCCCCCTCCAGCCACCATGGGCCCCGGAAGGAAGACACCCGGTAGCACTCTTCTCCATCAGGTCGGATCTCTCACTTATTACGGAAATAGAGATGGTTCCATTACCTTTTCTTTAGTAAGACTAGGCTTATTGTCTTTAACTTCATCCAAATATCGGATAAACTCCTCTTGATTTATTTCCGATAATGTTCTAACTGGTTCATCCCAAACAAAATTTATACCACAGACGTTTACTTTCTTAGCTTTATTGGACTTGAAGCCTTGTTGACCTTTCCAATTGAATAATTGATTTTTTCATTTCGCCCCCTTTTAAAAAGAATTCTAATTCGTTCAGCCTTTTTTTTCAACTCAGAGGAGCCAGGGCTTTTGAAGATTGGATTCTAAAAAAATCATTCTTGTGCAATCATATAAAAATTAGAGTAAATGCGGAAAAAGGATGGCAACTCCCAACCTACTTCAATCGGTCTCAAGCGGTCATTCAAATCTGAGGGCATCCGAGGGATTGGAAAGCGCAGCTCGAATGGCGTGAAAGCTTACGGTGGCTAGAGAAATAAGCACAGCCAGTAGAGCGGGCAGGAGAAAAAAGATCATACTCAATCCTGTCCTGTACGGATAGGTCTGAAGCCACCTGTGCATTGCGATCCAGGCAAAAGGCCAGGCGATGATGTTAGCTATCAGGACACATTTTAGAAATTCTCTGTTCAGCAGAGAAACAATTGAAAATATAGAAGCCCCCAGGACCTTCCGAATACTAATCTCCTTTGTTTTCCGCTCGGCCATAAAGGACGCCAGCCCAAAAAGACCCAGACAGGAGATAAAAATGGAAAGTGCAGCAAAATAGCCAGCGATCTGGCTGACCAGCTCTTCCTGTTTGTAGATTTTATCGATCTCCTGGTCAAGAAAGCTGAATTCAAAAGGTGTACCAGCATTAAACCGATTCCATATTTTTTGTACGTCTTCGATTGTCTCCTTTATTCTTCCGGTTTCTATCCGGATTATCAATATACTTGATCTGTCCCATACGTCAAGAGATTTCAGGTAATAGATCTCGGCATATGAACTCTCTTTATAACCTATGTGAATATTATCCACTATACCGATAATATTTCCCGCACGGCCGCAAAACTCAATATTTTTGCCTAAGGGCGAATCCATCTGCCACAGCCGGGTAGCTTCCTCATTAATGATGTAGGCTGAATCGAAGTCCTCTCCGAACTCCTCTGAGAAATTTCTTCCGGCAACAAAACGGGCTCCCATGGTAGAGAAAAAATCATAATCCACCATTCGAAATCGGACTTCATTCTCTAAATAGGAAAGATCCGGATTCATGCCTTCCCATATCAGTGAGGCACCCTGGCTGCCAGGGCCAAGCGCGGTAACATCCAAAATGGCTGTCTTCTGCCGCAGCTCATTCTTCAGAGCTGATATATCTGTAGACATGGCAGGATCTACAGGTACGGATAAAAGATTCTCATGGTCAAAACCCAGATCAGCATGTTTCATGAAATGGATCTGCTTTAAAACCACAAAGGTACATATTTTAAGCTGGAATTCCCCCTGAAAATCTTTGAGGGATGAAAGGAGGAAAGATAAAGTGAGGGATAAAAACCTGAAACGACAACGGTCAGAAGTAAGATGGCCAACAGGCTGAAAACAAAAGGGATGTTAGTCAGCTGAATACTCAGGGTCTTATGGACTATTGAATTGAATGAAGGAATAACCAGTTGGACCAGGAAAAGAGCCAAAATAAAGGAGGTCAAGACATAGATTGCAGATTCCCCGAAAAACTGTTTCACCAGAAGTTTCCGGTCCGAACCAAGAACCTTTCGAATCCCAACTTCCCTGGCCCGTTTGGACGAACGAGCGGTTGTCAGGTTGATGAAATTGATGCAGGAGATCAACAAGATAAATAATGCGGCCATAAAAAAAATAGCCACATATTTGATGGGGCCTCCGCCTCCGGGCATGTAAAGATGCATTTTTTTCAAAGGAAATGGATAAAAGGTTCTTTCATAATGATCCCAGGGTCTGTAACGTTCCATTCCTTCGGTCAGTTTGTTACTGAGCGACAACAGATCCGTGCCTTCCCTTACCTGAACATATGTATTAAAGGAAAAATTATTCCACTGCTGCATGTCCTGTTTTTCCGCATCCAGAAGATCATTAAAACGAAGGATGCCATTAAAACGGATCTCCGAGTTATCTGGAGCATCTTCTATAACACCTACAACCTTCAAAGGTCTTCGGTCAACAAGGAGGATTTTATTCAACGGATCCTCATCCCTGAAATATCTCATAGCCATTGAACGTGTGAGCACTATTGTTTGAGGGTCAGCAATAGCTGTATCCGAATGCCCTTGAATAAAAGACACGGTAAACATTCGGAAAAAAGAGGGATCAGCAGCCATCATCTCAGTTTCTTTAATAACAGTTTCATTGTATCTGACGACTCGTGTCAATTTATCCGCTATTCTTGTAACATCTTTTATCTCCGGAAATTCTTCTTTGATCCTGAGAGCCAGAGGAGCCGGTGTGTTTGTGTAATGCCTGTTATTGGCAATTCTTTCCCAGGCAATAAGGTAGATGTCATCGGCATTTTTATGAAATTTTTCATAACTCAATTCGTGCTGCACCCAAAGCAAAATAAGAAAAGTGCAAGCCATTCCGACGGATAGACCGGCAATATTGATGATAGAATGGATTTTATTTCGGCTGATGTTCCTATATGTCAGTTTAAAATAATTTTTAAACATCGTTCCTCCCATGTATAAAGAATCCTTAAAATACTCCGGTATTGACCGAATCAGATACCACCAGAACCGAAGCCTGGCTTGAAGCCAACCCTTCTTTTCTGCAAAAGTGCTGTACATTTCAATAAAATCACCAAGCTTCACCTCTCCTTCATCTTTGAAGATTCTCTTGATCAGCCATTGGCTGAATCGGGAAGGCTGGGGCTCCTTTATTTTATGTGTCATAACCTTTTTCCAGGCTGGAGATGGTAATGTTTGCCCAGATCGATTGTTCCTGGGATTTGGTTTTTATCAGGATGTCGAGGCCGTCTTTGGTGAGTTTATACAATCTTTTACTCCGGCCGCCGCGCTTTTTGGTGGATTGCCCGAGACAGGAGCTCAAATACTTTTTCTTTTCCAGCCGCTCGAGAGGAACATAAACCGCGCCTAAAACCCATTTCTTTCCGGATGTCCGGGTTAACATTTGGGCGATGGTAACTCCGTAGGCGTTATCCCCCAGCCGCCAGACCGCCAGCAGTATCATCTCATCGGTTCGTGAAAGCATGCCCATTATCACTCCTTTTATTTGTCTAACATTTATTATACATATCATACCATAAAGGCAAATAAAATGCCAATAAGTTCTCTTTAAGTTTTTCAATGTTTATTCAACACGATATGTCCATTCTAAAGTAGCTGATGTCCACATCTGGGCAGAAAAAAATATTCCCCATATCAACTTGGAAAAAGAGTATATCCGGTATTACAAGTGGAGCAAGTTATTCCTCGAGGCAGGAAAGAGCCAGCTAAGCGGTAATACCATCAGAAAAGCCTCTTCAGGTGAAGTCAAACAAAAAAGGGCAAGCACCTTATTAGGTGTTGCCCTCCTGAAAAACCATATGCTATTACAACCTAAAGACTTTTGCTGTCTCAGGCTGAAAAATTAAACGCTCAATGTGCGGCTTAAACTTCTTTAATACTTCGATAATTTTTTGAATCTCACTAAAGCCGTTGGAAGATGGTTGCCCCGATCATAGAAGAATTCCGTCTGTATTGACGATCGGTTCCCCGCAGCAGGGCGTAGGCTTATGCCCAGCCCGAGAAGGGGAGGCAGCGAGCGCGAGAGAGCAAGCGAGCGTTGGAAGGGGGAAGTCAGTTCCCCCTCCAAGGAGGCGGTCGGAACGATCGTCGGGGGATCCAAGGGGGTATGCCCCTTTGGTCGCAGGGCGTAGGCTTATGCCCAGCCCGAGAAGGGGAGGCAGCGAGTGCGAGAAAGCAAGCGAGCGTTGGAAGGGGGAAGTCAGTTCCCCCTCCAAGGAGGAGTGAGGGTTTTAAAACCCCGCATTTTTTAGGATAATACAGGAAAAAGCTTTGACCGGATGAAAAGAGGACCCGGATGTCGAAGCCAAAAAGCTCGATTTGGCTGAGGAGCCAGTGTCAAGCTGCTATTTCACAGACATTCGGGTTTTGAAGTCCAAAGGAATTCTGTTTTTAATTGTCTAATTCAATGAAAGGAAGTATGGCCGATTACAGTGATGATCATCTGGTCGAGCTGGCGAAACAGGGAGATATTGAGGCTTTCGCGGAGCTGGCTCGCCGCTGTCAGGAGAGGATATTCTACAGCATTCTTGCCCTGACGAAGAATCATCAAGACGCCGGTGATCTGACCCAGGAGGCTTTGATGCAAGCGTTTAAGTCATTGAAGACTTTCAAGCAGCGCTCCAGCTTCAATACCTGGGTTTACAGGATAGCTGTCAACCTCACCTTGAATTTCCTCAAGAAAGGAAAAAGGGAGGGGACGAAGCAAGTCCTGGATGAAAGCCTGTCCTGGGTTGAGGCGAAAGAGGAAACTTCTCCTTCTCCTGAAAGAGGTTCTTTGAAGAGAGAGCTTTCCAGAAAGCTGCAGGAGGCGGTGGATTCATTGCCCCTGCCTTACAAGGCTTCCTTTGTGCTGGTTGTTTTCCAGGGAATGACCCATTATCAAGCGTCGAGAGCCCTGGGCTGCTCGGAAAACACCGTTTCCTGGCGGATGCATAAGGCCAGAAAAATGCTGCAAGCCAGGCTAAGGCCATACTTGGAAGGGTGATAAAATGAGGTGTAAAACGATTGAGAAATGGCTGTCCGACCGTATCGACGGAGAGCTTTCAGAAAGAAAAATCAAGGTTCTCCAGACCCACTTAGAAAGTTGCCTTTCCTGCCGTTCCTATGCTGCCGCTCTGGAGATTATCCAGGATGAGGCCAGAAGCATCCAGAAACCGCAGGTTTCCCCTTCTTATTGGGCGAAATTCACATCCGAACTCAAGGCCAATCTCAGCTCCAAGAAAACGGAGAAGAGATTAGCGCGGCTGTCTGTGAAAAGATGGCAATGGGCTGGCGCGAGCGCAGCTCTGACTCTCCTTATCATCGTCGGACTGTACTTTCTCCTGTTTTTTGAAAAGCCTGTACCTGAGATGGTTGTGTTTTCCTACGAGGACTCCCTTACTCAGATTTCCCAGGAGATCGGCCGCGATCCTGAACTGGAAAACCTGTTCAATTTGGTTGTTTTGGCTTCGATCGGCGAGTCCCTGGAAAGGTCTGGATGGCAGGACAGCCCTGGTTTTCAGGAGAACTTCATCCTCTGGGAGAATCTCTCGGAGGAGGAGATAAGGCTTATTGAGTCGGAAATAAAAAAAGAAGAAAAAATAGAGGAGGAATCCGATGAAGGCTAAATCCCTAGTTGCCCTTTCACTCGGATTGATTATTCTCAGCTCGGCCGTATTCCCAGCTGTTCAGGAGCAGGAAAATGAGCTTCAGCAAAGATTGAGGACGAGAGAGAATATTGTCACCTTGATGCTCTTGCGGATGACTCGGTTTCTGGAACTGACAGAGGACCAGACAGCCAAAATTTATCCGCTTGTGACTCGGATCGAAAAAGAAAAGATGGAGATCAACCGGAAGATCGCAAGGCAGATGCAGGAACTCAGAATGATCTTGAGGGAGGCGGACCCAGATCCTGAAGCTCTCAGAATAAGGATCCAATCCCTGAAAGAATCGAGGGAGGAGCTGAGGAGCAAGGATGCGGAGGTAGAGGCTCAATTAGAGGTGATCCTGACTGTGGTCCAGCAAGCGAAATACCTGGTTTTCATGAACGTCTTTTTCAAAGAGCTGAGAGAAAATCTGGAAAGAGCGCGGAATATAAGGGGAAAGGCTGCACCGAAAAAGAAATAAAATAAGATCTTATGGAGAGATGCGGAGACAGTTACTCTCCATCCGGAGCCCATGGTGGAGGGGGGAGGATTTTGGCAGGTAAGGAGGGGAACCAGCGCCGTGAAAGAATACAGCTTTCTCACTAATCGTCATGGAAATAGAGGCTTCTTTTTCTTATTCTTTTCTTGACAAAAGGCCCGAATTCCTTTACACTTTCAACTGTAGTTTTTTACTTTTTTCCAGACAAACTTAATAATTTAGCGTACGCAGGTTAGAGAGAAGAATCGGAAACTTCATAACCAAGAAGCCTTTCTCTCACCCATTTACTCCCTTTCAATTAAAAAATTAGGAACCTGCAGATGGAAGATTGCGCCAGCGTAGCTCAGTTGGTAGAGCAGCTGATTTGTAATCAGCGGGTCGGGGGTTCGAATCCTCTCGCTGGTTATCGGGCGGAGAGTCCATTCGGGAAAGAATGGAGCTTCAAGCTGATAAGGCGGGAAGCATGCAGACCGATACCTTGGCTTATAGAGAGAATGAACTTTGGGCAGGTACCAAAGTGGCCAAATGGGGCGGGCTGTAAACCCGCTGCGGAAACGCTTCGGAGGTTCGAATCCTTCCCTGCCCATTTTTG
>SMTZ1_10001133_pt1 | contig 40618 bp, 32 predicted proteins | sample DeeMarSWOR136_30_FD_25667 | JGI IMG/M metagenome (IMG submission 25667)
GGCATCCAGGGTGGCCTGCACGCCCTGAGGGAGCGTGGCCTTATAGCGGCCATGGCCGAAGCCGAGACCACTCAGCACGGGAACCCCCAGGTCTCCAAGCCGATCCCGTAGGACCTCTTGGCAGCTCAAGGATGAGGTGAAGGCGGATCTGTCTTTTCTGGGCTCACAGTTGGGGCACTGGCCAATGGCGATGCCGGCAACATCATTTAGTTTCGCTGATAATCGCAGCTGAGTGAGATATCGATCCATCCGATAGGGCTCCTCATCCACGTCTTCCACAAAGAGGATGGTCCCCTCCAAATCGGGCTCATATGGGGTGCCCAGCAGGGAGACCAAGACCGACAAACATCCCCCCACCAGAGAACCCGTGGCTTTGCCATGCCGAATGACCGCCAGCTCACTTTCCTCAGGATTAACTCCGATGGGCCTAGGTGGACGAGCCTGGGTCAGAACCTCTAACATCCGCTCTCGATTGTCTTTAAGAAAGTCTTGGGCCATTTCCGTCGTCACCATGGGACCATAGAATGTGACCAGTCCGATCATCTTGAGAAAGGCCAGCTCCAGAACGGTGATATCGCTGTAGCCCATGAAGATCTTAGGATTTTTCTCCAAAGCCTCAAAGTTCAACCAAGGCAAAAGTCGAGCGGCACCATATCCCCCCCGCACACAGAAGATCGCCTCCACGGCCTCGTCGGCAAACATCTCGTTGAGATCTTTGGCTCGGGCCTCGTCGTGGCCAGCTAGATACCCCTGGCAGTCCATGAGATGACGACCCAGCCGCACCCGAAAGCCCAACTCCTGCAGGGTCCGCTGACCCCTGTGTAGAAGCCTGGCATGGGATGGCGGGCTGGCGGGAGCCACCAGCCCGATGAGAGAATCAGACTTCAGTCTGGGAGGTTTGATCATGAGCGCATTTGTGTTGTGGAATTCCCATTGTCTTTGGTGAACTCAGCGACTCAGAGCACGACCAGCTGATGATCCCGGGTGAAGTACTTCCTGATGACCAGGAGAGCGATGCTCAGGCTGGCGATAAGCGCCGCAGCGACCAGCATGTACATAATGATGAGTTGTATCTTCACCGCATCCAAGGGTTGCGCACCGGCCAGAATCATGCCGGTCATAGCCCCTGGAAATTGGATCAGGCCAACGATCTTCAGGGTGTCCACCAGAGGAACCATGGCCGCTCTCACCGCGGCTCGAATGACGTGCTGAGCTGCTTGACTAGAGGTGGCCCCCAGAGCAAGAGCCGCCTCCACCTCCCCCGCCCGGGAGGTCAGCTCCGACCGCAACCTCTCTAAAGCCAGAGAGCAGGTGCGGGTGGCATTTCCGATGGTCATGCCGGCGAGGGGAATCAGATAGCGGGGCTGGGTGGCAATGATCCCCAGGCCGATCAAAAGGCCCAGCGTAGCGAAAGTACCCAATCCGATGGCACATGTGGCTATAAGAAACCTCCCCCTCAGGCTCTTGGCCCGCCGGCTGGAGGTTTGCCCCCCTATAAGAACCATGACCACCAGAAGAACAAAAACCAGCTCTAGCCTGTGGAGGTCAAATATGAAGTTCAGCAGATAGCCAATGGCCATCAGCTGAGCAAAAGCTCGCAGCGTGCCCAGCAGGATGTCCCGTTCCAGGTTGAGACCCTTAACCCGGGAAAGAGCCACGGCGATGGCCACCAGGACCAAGGCCAGGACCACGTCAACCATGCTTCTCCTCCTTCCAGAGGCCGGCGCAAAACCTCCTGGTCAGATCCGACTGCGGCTGGGTGAAAAGGGCTTCGGTCTCACTCAGCTCTACCATATGCCCGTCGATGAGCAACATGGTTCGCTGGCCAACCCTCCTCACTTGCTCGAGGTCGTGAGAGACGAAAAGAACGGTGAGCCTTCGCTCCACAGCCAACCGAGCAATAAGCCGCTCCATGGCCAGGGTGGCCGAGAGGTCTAGAGCTGAGGTGGGCTCATCCAAGAGCAAAATCGCGGGCCCGTTGGCCAGGGCTCGAGCCAAGCAAACCCGTTGCTGCTGGCCAACAGACAGGTCTTGAGTTCTCCTGCCCAACAGATCTGGGGACAGCCCCACCGCGGCAAGGCAGGTTTCGGCAAGCCCATCCAAGCCCGTCTTGGTGCCATGAAGTTTGGGTCCATAGATGACATTCTCTCGTACCGTTCCTGGGAAAAAAGCGGGAAGTTGAAAGACCATGCCCACATCTCTCCTCAGGGCAATAACGTCTATGGATGAGGCCAGATGTCCATCCAGCATGATGTGCCCCTGGGAGGGATCCTCCAGCCGATTGACCAGTCGCAGGAGGGTGGACTTCCCCGCTCCCGAGGGACCCAGGATGGTAAAGACCTCGGCATCTTCCACCTGAAAGGTCAGGTCTCTCAGCACCACCTGCTGGCGCCAGAGGCTATTCTGACTGTCGTAATATTTCCTGGTCTTGCCTACTCCTTCAAAAACAATCCGCATGGGCATATCCGTCCGGGTAGAGGCTGATAAGCAAAAAGAAACGGGGAGCTCTCTAGTCACCCCGTCTCCCGTCTAAAATCGCCCACGGCCTCACTTTTGCAGCGCCCTTTGATACAACTGCAAGTACTTCTCAGCCGAACGCGCCCAGGAAAAATCCGCACTCATGGCCCGATCGACCAGCCGTTGCCATAGGCGACCGTCTCTGAAAGCGGCCACAGCCCTCCCAATGGCGACCAACATCTCATCGGCCCGATATTCTTCGAACACGAAACCATTGCCATTATTGGGATCCTGCTCCACATCTCGAATGGTATCTGCCAATCCACCGGTGGCTCTCACGATGGGTATGGTCCCATACTTGAGACTATACATCTGGTTGAGACCGCAAGGCTCGTATCGAGAAGGCATCAAGAACATATCCGCCCCAGCTTCGATCTGATGAGCCAGACGATTGTCAAAGGTCAGGGCCAAGCCCAATTTCCTCGGATTTTTTTTCTGTATGGCTTGAAGCCGGCGATGATACTCCTTCTGCCCCGTGCCCAAGATGACCAGCTTCAAGTCAAGAGTCAACAGTTCCCCCGCAGCCTGGAGTACCAGGTCGAAACCCTTTTGGTCGGCCAGCCGGGAGATGATCCCGATGAGCGGTCGTTCCAGCTCCGTTGTAGGAAGACTAAAGGCTTTCAAAAGAGCAGCTTTATTTTTGCGCTTTCCTGACAGGTCTCCTGGCTTAAATTGGTGAGCGATGAGCTTATCCTCCTCGGGATTCCATTGGCTGTAGTCCACTCCGTTGAGAATGCCGAAAAGATCAGCACTTCGGCTCCTGAGCACGCCCTCCAATCCCACCCCGTATTCTGGACTCTCCTGAATTTCCTGAGCATATCGCTCGCTGACAGTGTTGATCACGTCTGCGAAGACCAAGCCGGCTTTCATGTAATTAAGCTCCCCGAAGAACTCCAGGGCTGCCATGGGTTGAGCCAATTCTTGAGGAAGGCCAATCTTGGAAACGACCTCTAGGGGAAACTTGCCCTGATAGGCCAGGTTATGGATGCTGTAGACTGTCTTGATCGCTCCCAGGTTAAGATCCTGGGCATAGCTCATCCGCAAATAGGGAGGAATGAGGCCACAATGAAAGTCGTTGCCGTGAATGAGCTCTGGCTTCCATTGGCCTCCTTTTATCCATTCCAGAAGCGATCGATCGAAAAAGGCAAACCGAAGGCCGTTATCTTCATAGCCCTGTCCTGTCTTGGGATCGGAATAGATGCCGGGGCGGCCGAAGAACCGCTCATTCCCCACGAAATAGACCTCCACCGGGCTATCGGGCAAAGGGCCGCGCCAGATGGTGGCCTTTTCGGTTTCCTTCCCGAGGGAGATAGAGATGGATTCGAATTCCGGGACTTTCTCGAGCCCGAACTCCTTCCGCGAGATTGACCCGTACAGAGGCATAGCAAGACGCACATCTATGCCCAGTTGCTTAAGAGCTTTGGGCAACGCGCCAGCAACGTCTGCCAGCCCACCGACCTTGGCAAAGGGTACCATCTCGGCAGAGGCAAAGAGCACCTTCATCTTGGGCATGGGAAAGACTCCTTCAATTCTTCGGCGTGGAGATAGGGTCATCTCCTCTTAGATAACGAGCTGCCTCTTCGGGAGGGGTGGGATTGATGTAAAAGCCGGTACCCCATTCGAAACCAGCCACGCGGGTCAACTTAGGCATGATCTCGATGTGCCAATGATATTCCCTGGAATAGTCTTCCACATAGGGGGCTGTGTGGATGATGTAATTGTACGGCGGCACCTTGAGAACACTCTTCAAACGGCCCATGGTGTCCTTCAGCAAGGCCGCCAATTTGCTGAACTCGTGTTTGGTGGCCTCTTCGAAGTGAGCCTCGTGAATCTTGGGAATGATCCAAGTCTCGAAGGGAAACCTGGAGGCGAAAGGTTCGATGGCCACGAAATCATCGTTCTGCCCAACGACTCTGACGCGATCCCTGAGCTCTTGATAGACCATGTCGCAAAAAACACACCGTTCTTTGTACTCATAATACTCGCTGGCTCCCACCAGCTCCTCCATCACTCTTTTGGGAACAATGGGAGTAGCAATAAGCTGGCTATGACTGTGTGACAAAGAAGCGCCAGCGGCTCGCCCCTGATTTTTAAAGATCAAAATGTACCTGAAGCGAGGGTCCTTCTTGAGATCAAGGGTACGATCGCGAAAAGCCCACAGGATGTCCTCAATCTGACCCTGCTCTAAATCAGCCAATCTCTTCTCATGATCTGGGGTCTCGATGATCACCTCATGGGCTCCAATCCCCTGCATCTTATCGTACATCCCCTCCCCTCTCTTATTCAGCTGTCCCTCGATGCGCAGTGCTGGAAATTTATTGGATACAACGCGCAATCGCCAACCGGGTTTGTCCGGCAGCGTGCCTGGCTCGCGATACGCCAAGATCTCCGGCGGGGTTTTGTCCTCATTCCCGGTGCAAAAAGGACAGAGGGCACCTTTCTGAGCTTGCTCCTCTTGTAAGACGAAGTCATCAGGACGCTTGCTCCTTTCGGAGGCGATAATCACCCAACGCCCAATGACCGGGTCCTTCCTCAGCTCCGGCATGCTCTGCTCTCCTTAGCTTTTCAATTATCGAATAATGCCTGAATCTACCAACAGGTCATGGTTCGCCGTCTTCACTCTCACCAATAGGGCAAATATCGCAGCGGATTGACGGCACGACCACTCTTGCGCACCTCGAAATGGAGATGAGGCCCCGTGGCCCGACCCGTTTTTCCTACCGATGCGATCACTTGGCCCTTCTTGACATACTGATTTCTCTTCACGTACAGCTTCGAACAGTGGCCATAAAGGGTCTGAAATTTCATATCATGAGCGAGGATTACAGTGTTACCCAGCCCCCCATTCCACCCGCAACTGACCACCCTGCCGCTTCTGGCGGCTTTTACAGGAGCCCCGTAGCTCGCGGTGAGGTCAATGCCAGAGTGCCACTGTCGACGGCGTAGAATAGGATGATATCGATATCCAAACCCGGAGCTGATGCGGCCAAAGTTGACCAGGGGCCAGATGAATGTACCTCGTTCCAGGGGGCGCCCGCCCGGCACGAACACCTCTTGGCCTGGCACCAATCTCGTGTCATGGTTGAGATGATTGGCCCTCACCACACTGGCTAGTGGAACTCTGTATCGATCGGCAATCTCCCCCAGAGATTTCTCACCTTTCACCGTCACCAGAACCCCCTTCTGGGAGGGCACCACAATCTCATCTCCGGGAAAAATATAGCCTCCGTCCAGAGACTCGTTGGCCCCAAATAGGGTGGGCACATCGATGTTGTAATGACGAGCGATATCCCAGAGGTTCTCTCCACTTTGGACAGTGTGCACCGTTTTGCTCAATGGGGGCCAATCCATCTTTAGCTCGGCTCTCGTGCGGAGGTCGATGCGCGGAATACAGAGATCCAAAAGGTGGGAGCCCCGTTCTTCCGGGGCAGGGATAACAAGCTGCTGGCCTGGTCTCAACTGGCGAGCATAACTGAGGCCATTTGCTATAACGATACCCTCCACATGAGTACCGTAATCGCTGGCCAGAGTCCACAGGTCGTCGCCATCCTCCACGATGTGAACGTTCTCCCCACCCCACCGGGTCTCCGTCTCATCAACGAAGGTGGAGGGTTCCAAATTCAGACCTCCAGTTTGTTCGCTGATAGGTCCCCAGAAGAGAAGAGTTTTGGCACCACCGCTCTGAGGGCTGCCAACCATCATGGCGCTGCCCACGGAGAAAAGGCCAAGGCAACTCATGATCAGAAACCATGGGAAAATGCTCTGGTTTCTCCTCTCGTTGCCATCCTGAGAAGCATACATGAGCCTTGTGATGGGCCTTTTTAGAGGCATCCCAATGGACCTCCTCCAGACAAACAATCTCGTGGGTGAGAATCTTCTGAACCATCGCGGCGCTGTGTGTCCTTACCCCCATATGATGGATCGTCGGGGGAAGGCTCTCTATCCAGGGCTCTATGGGCGATATCCCTGCGGTAATAAGCTCCCGCGAAGGATATCTTCTCCCCGGCCTGATATGCTCGAGAAACTGCCTGTCGCACATCGGATCCCAAGGCCGTTACCCCCAACACTCTTCCCCCATCCGTCAACACTCGGAGGCCATCCCTCCTGGTTCCTGCGTGAAAGAGAATGACGTCATCGGTGGGAAAATGATGCAATCCCTGAATCACAGCACCCCGATTGTATGAACTGGGATATCCACCCGAGGCCAAGACAACGCACACGGCGGCACCTGAACGCCAGTTCATCCGCCGACCCTCTAAATTTCCTTCGCACACGGCCAGCATAAGCTCTAAAAGGTCATCCTCCAATAAGGGCAGTATTGCCTGGGTCTCCGGATCTCCGAACCGACAGTTGAACTCCACCACCTTGGGACCCCCTGCGGTAATCATCAAGCCCGCGTAGAGAACACCTCTGAATGGACGTCCTTCCTGTTCCATTCCTAAGACGGCCGGCCGGAGAACTCGCTCCTCGATTTCAGACAACAGAGCTTCGGTGATCACCGGAGCTGGCGCGTAAGCGCCCATTCCTCCGGTATTAGGTCCTCGATCGCCATCATAGATGCGCTTGTGGTCCTGGGAGGGAATCATGGTCTTGAAAACCTTGCCATCTACCAAAGCCAGGACCGAGGCCTCCTCACCCTTAAGAAATTCCTCCACCACCACCCTCTCTCCCGCTCCGCCGAAAGCTTTTTGTTCCACAATTCGGTGAATGGCATCCTGGGCCTCGGAGATGGTCTTTGCCACCAAAACGCCCTTGCCAGCGGCCAGACCATCGGCCTTCACAACTAGGGGTGCGCCCCTTTGGAGAACGTAACGGCGAGCGCCTTCTGCAGAGTCGAATACCCGATACTCGGCAGTGGGGATATGATGCCGGATCATGAAATCTTTCGCAAAAGCCTTGCTGGTCTCTAAAAGAGCGGCCTCCCGGCTCGGACCAAAGACCTTAAGGCCCACTTCCTCAAACTGGTCCACGATGCCTTTGGCCAAAGGCAGCTCTGGTCCCACCACAGTGAGGTCAATATCCTTCTCCTGGGCGAAGGCTAAAAGACCGGCGATATCTGTGTCCGAGATGGGCAGACACCGAGCGATCTCCTGGATTCCCGCGTTGCCAGGCGCCGCGTAGATCTCCGAGGTCAGGGGACTCTGGGCGATCTTCCACACCAAAGCGTGTTCTCTTCCGCCCCCGCCAACCACTAGGATTTTCATGAGATCCACCATTCCTCAGCCGTTGATTTCGAAGACCTGCGTGACAAGATTATCCCAAATTAATCATATCCGCGAAACAAATGCAAGGACTTTCTTAGCCGGCTCATCATCCCCTCCTGGGAAGAAACACAAATTCCTTGACAAATTGCCAAGGAAACCTTATTCTAACAGTCCAGAGAAACAAATAGGCATCTCGCATCTCTTCATATCAAGGAGGTTCCTTTGAGCCGAATTTCTTTGGTGGAGCCCCTGTCCAATTTCAACGGCTATCGTCTTATCAAGCTCCCCCTCTTAGGGCTGTTGTATCTTGGCACTATCCTCAAGCGGCGCGGCCATCATGTGACGCTCCACTCTGAGAACGTCTCTCCTGTGTTGAAGGGCAAATCGGGTTTCCTGGACCCAGATTTGCGAGAAAGTGACGTCATCGGAATTTCCACCATGACCTCCACAGCGAACCGTGCCTATGAGATCGCCCGAGCAGTGCGGAAGTCCAAATCCGAAACCAGGATCTTTCTTGGTGGTCCCCACGCCACGTTTATGGCCCAGGAAGCCTCTCAATATGCCGACGTGGTCGTCCTGGGGGAAGCGGAGTCGAATATCGGCCAACTGGTAGAAAACTCCAGCAGAGGTATCTTCCAGGGAGAAAAAGTCCCCGACCTCGACCAACTCCCCTATCCGGATTTCTCACTGATGGGAAAATTGCACTCAACGATGCGTTACGCACCCATCTCCACCTCTCGCGGCTGTCCCTTTGACTGCAGTTTCTGTTCCGTCTCAACCATGTTCGGACGAAAGATTCGTTTTCGAAGCCCCGAAAGCGTATTGGATGAGCTGGAGATGCGGCACCATTCGGGACATCGCCGCTTTTTCTTCTACGACGATAACTTCGGCGTCAGCCACGAGAGATCTAAAATTCTCTTGGAAGGGATCTTAAGAAAAAACCTCAATCTCAAGTGGACCGCAGAGGCCCGAGTGGAGCTGAGCCAGGACAAGGAACTGCTGAAACTGATGGCCCGATCTGGTTGCCACTATCTGCTGTTTGGTCTGGAGTCCATCAATCCCAAAACTCTGTCCACGTATAATAAAAAACAGAGCCTGGAGGACATCAAAAACTGCATCAGAAGGGTCCGCCAGCACGACATCAAGGTACACGGGATGTTTGTCCTGGGCTCCGACGAGGATAGCCCCGAGACGGTACGCCAGACCGTAAAGTTCTGCAACCAGTTCAAAGTAGACAGCGCCCAGTTCGCCATTCTGTTCCCGATTCCCGGCACTCGGCTCTATCAACAGTTGGAGGCCGAGGGGCGCATCTTCACGAAGGATTGGTCCTTGTATGACGGCACACACGTGGTCTTTCGTCCTAAAAATATGAAGGCCGCTGAGCTTCAGCGGCTGTTTGTCTGGGCCTGGAAGAAATTTTATTCCCTGGCCCGAGTGAAGGGCTTTTTAGCCAGTCGTTACCTGTTGTCCAAGTGGGAGCGCATCAACAGAAAGTTTTTAGATGCACTGAAATAAAACCTTGCAGGCTGGGGAGCGCAGCTCATCTAAATGCCAAGAGCTTCTCGAACTCATAGTGGCAATAGCAGTCGGCAGGAAGCAGAAGCTGGAAGCTGGGTTAAGGTTGTGGAGGCTGGTATGGAGGCTAGCGGCCAGATGCTGGAAGATAGACAATACTGTTTCTTATAACTTCTATCCAGGCTCTCGCATCCAGGATCTGTTTTCTTCACGAGTCTCGAATCTCGATTCACGATCACCGATAACCGATCCACGATTTTCGAGTCTCGGCTTTTTTATCGTCCCCAACAGCACATTACACATCGGCCCCTATGGGAACCACGCACAGAAACACAAGAGGCTCGCAGCCGGAGTTCCTGAATTGATGCTCCTCCTGGGGAAGAACCAGGACCGCAGAGCCGGTTTCCAAGGGCATCTCCCCCCCAGTTCCCGAGATTGAGCCTTTACCCCCCAGAACGTAAACTTCGTGTTCGTGGGCATGACGATGCCTGGGGGTGTGTCCACCGGGCTGCACCTGAAAAAGCCGCATGGCGAAGTTCGCAGCCCCGTCCTGTTGCGATATGAGCCGACGAATAGAGACACCCTGGGTTCCGGGCATGTGAACGTCTTTTGGGGAAATCTCAGCGCTTTTCTTCACTTTCGCCACAGCGAGCGCCCTCCCAAAAAAAAGATCACAGCTTCATGAGAGTGCCCCGAGCCTCAGCCACCACGGTTCCATCGACTAGCCCAGCTTGGGCCAAGGCCTCCAGAGTCCGGCGCGTCTCCTTGACGAGTTGAGCGGTGAAGAGAAGTTCCTGACCCACTGTTGCCGGTCTGCGAAAGGTCACCTCCATCCTGGTGGTCACGGCTTTGCAGCCCAGTTTATAGGACAGATTGACCATCACCTCGTCCAAAATGGTGGCCAGAATACCTCCATGGACCACATCGGCATATCCCTGATGTTCCTTTTGAGGTGTGAAGGCCGTTCTCAGGGTTCGGTCATCTCGCAGATGGAACTCCAACTTCAAACCTATGGGATTCCTCTGTCCGCAGACAAAGCACATTCCGTCATCGCGAAACTCCAAGGTCTTCCTCCCAGCTCTCCGGCTATTCATCATTCATCCAGGACTGTAGAATGCGAGCCAGCAAGGCTGCTACCAGCTGGCGTCGATACCAGATGGACCCGCGCACATCGTCGAGGGGACAACACGCTTGTCCCGCCGAGGTGGAGGCTCGGGCGATAAGGCTCTGTTCCAAAGCCTTTCCGGTCAGCAGTTCTTCAGCCTGGGAAGCCCTCACGATCGAAGGACTCACCGATCCAAGTGCGATTGTAATCTTCTTGACACAACCTTTCTCCTGGTAAGCCCCCGCAGCCACCGAGGCCACGGCAATGGATAGAGCCCTTCGCGAGCCGAATTTCTCATACTGTGAGCGAAATCCTTTCTCCTGCACGGGAAATCTCACGGCGGTGATCAGCTCTTCGGGGCGTAAAACCGTCTGGGAGGGCCCCTCCATGACGGATTCCACGGGCACCCATCGAGAGCCGGTTAAGGAGCTGACCTGAACCTCGGCTTCCAATACCACCAGGGGAGGCAGCGTGTCGGCGGCTGGCGAGGCGTTTGCGATGTTGCCACCGAGAGTGCCGCGTTGGCGAATTTGCGGTGAGCCCACCTTCGAGGCCCCCTGAGCCAAGGCCAGTCCATGCCTCTGGATAAGGGCTGAATGTGCCAGATCATGGTGAGTGGTCAGGGGACCGATCCATATGAAGCCCTCTTCCTTGCGAATCCCGCGCAGCTGATGGAGGCTACCGATGTCCACCACCAAACTGGGACGAAATAGTCCTTCTTTCATCTGAACCAGCAGGTCAGTTCCCCCGGCCAGAAGTTTGGCCGCCTGGCCTTCTTCTTTTATAAGGTGCAGGGCTTCCTCGACAGAGCGAGGAACACTATACCGAAAGGTCTCCATTACGACAGCATCTCCAGCTCGGCGATCTTGGGTGAATCTCTCCCTTGTCTTCCACTGGGCCAGGAAGAGGGATAAGTCGGGGCCGATGTCTGCCCGTTTACAGGCTCATCTGGTATATTTTTCTTTAAAGGCCCCTTTTCCGGCTATCGCTGGGCGTATCGATGTCCGCCAATACTCCCTCTTGGCCCACCTCAACCTCCAGCACATGCTGGGCGTGGCGATGAAGAAGCTCTCTGCCCCCCACATCCCCCTTCAGGGCTCGAAGCTCTGGCCAATATTTACGACCAAAAATCACGGGGTGACCTCGTTTTCCGCCATAGAGAGGCACCACGATCTTCTGGTCTTCCTTCTGGTACCTTCGCAGGAGCACATCGACAATCTCTGGAGGAATGTAAGGTTGATCCCCCAAAGCGATGAGTACAGCCCGGGCTTGAGGGTTCACGGCGGACAGGCCGCATCGTATGGAGCTGCTCATGCCCAGAATATATTGGGGGTTAACCACGACCTGACAGCTCATTCCCTTCAAGGTGGGGATGATCTTTTCTGCCCCAAAACCCAAGACCACCACGATCTGGTCCACCTGCGAGGCTTCTAGATTGGCCACCACGTGCTGCAGGATGGTCTTGCGACCGAGCTTGACCAGGGGTTTGGGCCGACCCATTCTCCGTGAGGTTCCCGCCGCCAGTACAACCGCAGAGATCATCTCACGTGTAGGGATAAAAGATATAGAATAGCAAGGACAGAATCCCCAGTACCCACATGCCGGGGTGCACCTCCCGAGCCCTCCCAGAGATGAGCTTGAAAAACGGGTACAGGACGAATCCGGCCGTCATGCCCACTCCGATGTTGAAGGTGAAGCTCATCAGCACCACCGTCATGAAAGCGGGGATCAGCTCAGTGTAATCCTCGAACTTGATGCAGGCTATAGGGCTGAGCATCAAGAGGCCAACCACGATGAGGGCTGGACCGTAGGCCAGTGCCGGAACGGCTGTGAAGAAGGGCGCGAAGAACAGGGCCAACAGAAACAAAACAGCCGTCACCACTGCCGTGAGTCCTGTTCTGCCCCCCTCTTCGATGCCCGCAGCAGACTCGATGTAGGTTCCGGTGGTGGTGGTGCCCAGGAGTGCTCCCACGACTGTAGCCAGGGCATCGGCCAGCATGGGCTTGTCCACCTGGGGCAAGTTTCCGTCCTCGTCCAGAAATCCAGCCCTTGCCGAGACGCCGATGAGGGTTCCCATGGTGTCCACAAAATCCATGACGAAGACGGTCAGGATAACGGCGAAAAAGCCCCAGGTCAGGGCTCCTAAGATGTCTAGCTTCAAGAAGATGGGACCCAGGCTGGGAGGCATGCTGACCAGCTTGTCGGGCGTCTTTGCCGCTCCCAAGATGAAGGCCCCAAAAGTGGTCACCACGATGCTGATCAGCAGGGCACCCTTCACCTTCCAGACCAGCAGCACACCCATCAAGAGGAAACAGAAAACGGCCAATAGGACAGGTACGCTGGTCACCTGGCCGATCTTCACCGGAGCTCCTGGCGAACCCAACACCACGAGCTTGGTCATATTCAGGCCAATGAAGGTCAGAAAGAGTCCGATGCCCGCGGCGAAGCTGAACTTTAACCCCTGGGGGATAGCGTTGGCCAGCCAGGACCGCAGGCGAAACACTGTCAGCACGGTGAACAGGACGCCTCCCACGAAAATTGCCCCTATGGCCGTTTGCCAGCTATATCCCAACACCCGCACCACGGTAAAGGCAACAAAGGCATTTTCTCCCATATAGGGAGCGATGGCGAAGGGCCGATTGGCATAAAAGCCCATGATCAGGGTGCCGAAGACGGCTGACAAGATGGTGGCCACCATAGAAGGCCCACGGGGAATCCCTGCTGCTTCAAGAATAGCCGGATTCACGATGATGATGTAGGCCATGGTGATAAAGGTGGTCACTCCGCCGAGGATCTCGTTTTTTACCGTCGTGCCATGTTCTTCTAACCTGAACAGTTTTGCTGACATGACATCCTCCTCATGTGACGGATGGCCCTCGCTCAGGATTTGCCCCCGGAAGCTGCCCGTCGAATGGCCCTGATAATGGCCGAGTAGCCCGTGCACCGGCAGAGGTGGCCGGAGATGGCCTCTTTGATGTGGTCCTCGTCTGGGTGGGGATGCTGATCCAGCAAAGCTCTGGCAGAGAGAATGAGGCCTGGAGTGCAGAAGCCACACTGCACAGCCCCTTCATCGATGAAGGCCTGCTGTATCGGATCCAGCTCCTTCTCATGCTCCGCCCCTTCGATGGTCACGACCTGATGACCCTGAGCCTGGACGGCCAACATCAAACAGGAATTCACCGGCTTGCCGTCAAGCAACACAGTGCAAGCGCCACACTGGCCCTTGCCACATCCCTCCTTGGTGCCCGTCAAGCCCAGATGGTCACGAATCAGCTCCAGAAGAGTCGCTTGAGGCGCCACCACTGCCCGATGTGTCTTCCCGTTGACCACCAATTGGATAGCCTGATTTTTTGACTCGGCTGTCACGACCTGCCCCTTAGCTCCCGAGCCACCGCCTCCAAGCTCGGCTCAATCTCCGTTGGCTCTGGGGAGGCCCGCAAGGCACTGTCCACATCCTTCAAACCGTTGCCGGTGACCACCACCACCACTCGTTCACTGGGATCTACCCTCTCCTGGGACAGGGCTTTCAACAAACCAGCAAATCCAGTTACGCCGGCCGGTTCTCCGAAAATCCCCGTCTTTCTTGCCAACAGGCCCATGGCGTCCAGGATCTGCTGGTCGCTGACAGCCACCATGAAACCGTCGGAATCGCGAAGAGCCCTGAGAGCCTTGAGAGCGTCACGGGGATGCCCCACTGCTATGCTGTCGGCCATGGTCTCAGGCTGAACCGTCTTGACCGCCTGGCATGTCTCGAAGGCGTGTTTAATGGGCTGACACCCCTCGGCCTGAACTCCCACCAAACGAGGCATGTGATCGATGAAGCCCAATTGGAGAAGGTCGTGGAATCCCTTCCACAATCCCCCGATGATGCAGCCATCGCCCACGGAGACGAAGACCGTGTCTGGGGCTCGCCAGCCCAGCTGCTCGCAGATCTCCAGTGCGCCCGTCTTTTTGCCCTCGGAGAGGTACGGATTGAAAGCGGTGTTTCGGCTGTACCAGCCGAACTCTCGGCTCGCTTCCAGACAGAGGTCAAAGGCCTGATCGTAGGTACCCTGCACCAGAAAGACTTTGGCTCCATACATCAACAACTGTGCCACTTTGGCCTTAGGGGCATTGTGCGGAACGAAAATAAAGCTGCGCAGGCCCACGCTGGCGCTGACCCCCGACAGAGACGAAGCGGCATTTCCCGTGGAGGCACATGTGATGGCCTGATGCCCAAGCTCGATGGCTTTAGCCACGCCGATGCTGCTGGCCCGGTCTTTGAAAGATGCGGTGGGATTGCGGCCATCATCCTTGACCAACAGATGAGGGCAGCCCACATCTCGACCTAATTCCTCAGCCTGGTAAAGGGGTGTCCAGCCGACATGCAAAGGCAGGCGGAGCTTCTTTGGCTCCAGCGGCAACAGTTCCAAGTAGCGCCAAATGGACAGATCCCGATTGCTCAAAAGCCGTTCTTTGGTAAATCGACGAGCGATGAGGGAATAGTCGTAGATCACATCCAGGATGCCCTCGGGTCCGCAAGAGGGACACGTGTACGGCACGTTTTCGGGATCATATTCTCTCCCGCAGATCATACAGCGCAGACAGACAACTTGGTCCATAGATCTTCCCTGGGACAGTCCTTGGTCAACGAGACTCTATTAATGTGCCCGCCTCTCGCCTGATGGCCTCCATGGTTCGCTCCGGCGAGGTGATGATCACCCGACCGGAACCTTGGCTCAGAAACTGTATGGCAGCTTTGATCTTTGGCTCCATGCTGCCCGGAGCAAACTGACCTTCGCTGAGATACCTCTTGGCCTGTCGGACAGTCATTTGGGGCAGAGGCTTCTGGTCTGGACGACCGTAATTCAAATAGACCTGATCCACGGAGGTGGAGATAAGCAGCAGTTCAGCCCCTATTTCAACGGCCAGCAGGCTGGAGGCATAATCTTTGTCCAGGACCGCTTCCACCCCGGCGAGGTCCCCCCGATCATCCCGAACCACTGGGATTCCTCCACCCCCAGCTGCAATCACAATAATGCCGTTATTTATCAAAGTTTTAATGCTCTCTATTTCAACTATTTCCTGAGGTATTGGGGAGGCCACAACCCGTCGATAGCCCCGACCGGCATCCTCAATCATCGACCAGCCCCCCTCCCGCTGACACTCCAGAGCCCTCTCTCGATCATAAAAGGGACCGATGGGCTTTCTGGGATCTCGAAAGGCGGGATCGTCGGCATCGACAACAACCTGAGTGACCACCGTGGCTATCTCCTTGTCAATCCCTCGTCGTCGAAATTCATTTCCCAAGGCTCTCTGGATATGGTAGCCGATGGCGCCCTGGGTATCGGCGTCGCAGGAATCCAGAGGAACGGTGTGCAGCTGACAGCTGGCCAGCTCTGCCCGCATCAGGATGAATCCCACCTGAGGACCATTGCCATGGGTGATGGCCAATTCGTACCCCAGCTCCGCCAAACCGGCTATGTGCGTACAGGTCTCGGCGACCGCCTGGTATTGATTCGCCACGGTCTGGTGATTTTTGTCTTTGATCAGAGAGTTACCACCGATGGCCACTACAGCGATTTTCGGCATATGTCAATCTCCCATGGTCAAGGCCATGACGGCTTTCTGCACGTGCAGACGGTTCTCGGCGATGTCGTAGATGATGGACCGGGGGCCACTGGCCACACCATCAGTTACTTCATGGCCCCTATCCACAGGCATGGGATGAATATAAAGAGCACGGTTGGTCAAAGCCATCCGGGCTTCGTCACATATCCAATCCCGGTGTTTAAGGGCTTTTTCGATCTCAAGTTGTTTATTAAATCCCCCTTCGTACGCATTGGGACTCATCCAGTTTCGAGAATAGACCACATCGGCTCCCCCATATCCAGCCCGGCTGTCATCTACGATCTCGAAACTGGAACCAACGGCGGCACAGTTGGCTTGCACCTGTTGGATCACCTCCGGATCCAGATCATATCCCGGGGGGTAGGCCAAAGTGATGTCCATGCCCAGCCGGGAGTTGAGTAGGAGGCTCTCCTGAACTGAGCACCAGGATCGAGCCAGGGCTCCGTGGCCCCAGATCTGTAGCAGTTTCTTCCCCCTCAAATCCTCGCTGCCGAAAGCCTCCCTGAGGCCCATGACATCGGCCAAAGCCTGGCAGGGGTGAAACTTATCGTCAGCCATGTTGATCACGGGGATGGTAGCATATTCCGCGTATTCTCTGATAAGCTCGTCTCCCTCTCCATAGGCCTCGATTTTATCCTCCAGGATGCGAATGCCCAGTCCGCTGGCGTACCGGCTCATGACCCGAGCGGCATCCTCGATGGTCTCCCCGGCACTGCTCTTCGTCTTCAGACGCATGGCCTGGGGCTCCAGAAACTGTGCGTGAGCTCCCAGTTCAGTGGCCGCAGCCTCGAAGGACTGGCGGGTGCGGACCGAGGGATTGTAGAAGAACATCATGAAGGTTTTATACCGCAACAAGCCGGAGTACCGGTCTGAGAACCGGTTCTCCTTCATCTTCCGGGCCAGCCCGAGGACCAATTCCAACTCATCCAGGCTCCACTCCTGAGTACAAATCAGATCCTTCCCCTTCAGCGCTGTTTTTGTCATCGCTTCCCTCACCGTCTATCGCATAACCATAACCATGACGGCCTTCTGAACGTGCAGACGATTCTCTGCTTCGTCGAAGACCACTGACCGCGGACCGTCGATGACCTCATCGGTCACCTCGAAGCCCCGGTCACACGGGAGGCAATGCATGTAGACTGCCCCCCCATCGCACAGGTCCATTTTGGCCTTATCGCAGATCCAATCCTGGTGTTGTTGGAACAGTTTTTCCGTCTTTTCCATCTCCGGCTTGGCTGTCTGAGGAGGAATATTTTCCATGCTCGTCCAGGACTTGGGGTAGACTACATGGGCACCCCGGAAGGCCTCCTGCATATCGTGAGAGATCTGAAAGGAGCCCCCGGAGTTCTCCACGTTGACCTGGCAGGCCCTGATCACCTCGGGATCCAGCTCCAGTCCCTTAGGATGGGCCAGCACCACCTCCATGCCCATCTTACTGGCGGCTATGACGACACTCTGGGGCACGCTCAGGGGCTTCTCCACGCTGGGGGAATAAGCCCAGCTCATCACCAAGCGACGTCCCCGAAACCCACCCAGTTTCTCCTTGATGGTCAAAAGATCCGCCAGGGCCTGACAGGGATGATACTTATCACACTCCATGTTGATGATGGGGATGTCCGACCAGCGGGCAAACTCGTTGACGATCTGGTTGGCTTTACCGTAGATCCAATCCACGGGCTGACCATACATTCTGATGGAGATACCATGGCCCATGCGAGACAGGGTCCGAGCCACATCCGCAATCCGCTCTGTGGAATAAGCTTGCTCGTCCCCCTCCAGAGCCGGCGCGTAAATTTTGCCAGGATCCAAAAAGTGGGCGTGCCCGCCCAACTGTGTCATGCCCGCCTCGAAACTGTTTCTGGTACGCAGAGATTGGTTGTAAAAGATCATGAACAGGCTTTTGTCCGACAGGAGATGATGCGGTTGGCCGGTGGCGAATTTCCTTTTCAAGTCCAGGGCCACATCCAAAAGGGTCTCAATCTCCTCCCGTGAATACGATAGTAGGCTAATGTAGTCTCTTCCGCGGAAGGTGTTGGTTTTCATAGGCCGGAACCTCCTTGGGAAACGAGAAAAAAGAAAGTGCTTATGGATCAAAAGTGCTGCCTGGCCATCACGTGATCATGTATATGAGAGAGGGGCAAAGATCATCTCTGGGAGAAAGACAGATAATCTTCACTCGATGATTTCCCATCGGCTCTGATACTTGTCCAATTGTTCGACGGTGTATTGGTCCATGGGATGTTCCCGCTCGGGGATGTCCACCTCCTTGGCCTCGCCACACAGTTCCGTGGAGAAATACCGCTGTCCCGTGTCGTTTATCATGGTGACCACGGTCTTTAGTTCGGGATGCTTTCGGGCCAGCTTGATGGCAGCCATAACATTGCTGCCCGAGGAGATCCCGCAGAAAAGCCCCTCCTCCAGGGCCAGCCGCCGCCCCATCTGAATGGCCCGTTCCGAGGTAGTGGTGATAATTCCATCCAGGATGCTCAGATCCAGGTTAAAGGGCACAAATCCATCGCCGATCCCCTCGATCTTATGGGATCCCCACTCCCTTTTTGAAAGCATAGGTGCCTCGAAGGGCTCTACGGCGAAAAGCTTTACCTGTGGATTGCGTTCCCTGAGATAGCGGCCCACACCCGTGATGGTTCCGCCGGTTCCCTGGGTGGCCACGAAGGCGTCTACCTGCCCATCTGTCTGTTCCCAGATCTCTGGACCGGTGGTCTTGTAGTGAGCCCCGATGTTATTGGGATTACCGTACTGGTCGGGTTCCCAGTATTTGCCCGGATTGGCCGCCTTGATCTCAGCCGTCTTGGCGATGCATAGGTCCACATCCGATTCAGCTCCCGGGGTGAAGATGATGTCGGCGCCATAGGCTCGCATGATCTTCATTCGCTCTTCGCTCATCCCATCGGGCATCACGATGGTCACCTTATAGCCCAGCAGTTTGCCCACAAAAGCACAGGCGATGCCCGCATTGCCCGTGGAGGTCTCTATGATCTCCATCCCTGGCTTTAGCTCCCCCTTTTCAATGGCCTGGGTGATCATCTCGTAGAAGATGCGGTCTTTCAAGCTGCCAGTGGGACTGAACCATTCCAGCTTCCCCAGAACACGAGAGGCCAGCCCTTGGGTCACAGAATTAAGGCGCACCATCGGGGTTCTGCCTATAGCCTCGAAGATATTGTCGGCGATGCGCTTGTTGGCTCTCCAGTCAACGCCCATGTAGTTCTCCTTTCCTCAAAATCTCTCCCAAAGCTTGCTGGCCAGCTCCCGAGCCCGAGCAGCAATCTGTTCTTCGTCGAGGTTGACGAGCTGACCATTTCGCATGAGCTCATTTCCGGCCACTATGGTGGTCTGCACTCTGGCGCCGGAGATGCCGAACAGCAAATGTCCCAAAAAATTATCGGGTCTCAACGGCGTCGGCGGGTGATAATCTAAAAAGATCAGGTCGGCCGCAGCGCCCGGACGGATCACCCCGAGAGAATCCCGGAAAAACAGCCCAGCGATGTCCCGGTTATTTTGAAATGCCATACGGAGCAGCTCTGCATAACCTACCCGGGGATCCCCATGGCTCAGCTTATGCAGGATGTTGGCCGTCCTGATCTCATCAAACATATTTGCGGTAAAGCCATCGGAGCCTAAACCCACGCGAATGCCTCGATTTAACATCTCAACAACCGGGGCCACGCCGACCCCATTATTGCAGTTCGACTGCGGGTTGTGGATCACATTGGTGTCCGTTTCTCGAAGGATGTCCATGTCATCCCCATCCACATGAACGCAATGGATAGCCAGCGTTTCGGGTCCCAGAACGCCGCAATCGGCCAGTCGCTGCACCGCCGATTTCCCATACTTCGCCCGGGCATCGCTCACATCGGCGGCGTCCTCGGCCACATGAAGATGAAAACCAACATCGAGGTCTTTGGCCAGCTCAACACATTCTCTCAGGGTTTCGTCCGACAGGGTAAAGGAAGCGTGCAGGCCAAAGCTAGCCGCTCGCATGGCCTTCTTTTCATATTGGCACCTGCGGATAAATCGACTATTCTCCTGGATGCCCGCCTGCGCCTCTTGGCAACCGCCCCTGTCCGAAACCTCATAACACAGGCAACCCCGAAGGCCCGCTTGATCGATGGCTTGGGCGATGAGATCTAAGCTTCCCGAAATGCTCCCGGGGCTGGCGTGATGGTCAACGATGGTGGTAGTACCATGTCGAATGCAGTCAATAAGAGCCACCAGGGCACTGTAAAGAATGTCCTCTGCCACGAGAGCCTTATCCAGACGCCACCACAGCCGTTCCAAGATCTGCACGAAATTGGCGGGAGGCTCATCCTTCAGAGCCATTCCTCGAGCCAAAGTGCTGTACAGATGCGTATGGGCGTTGATCAGACCGGGCATGACCAGCTGGCCCTGGGCATCCACAACTCGCTCCTCTGGATGACGCCCTGACAGTCTCTGGGTGGATCCCACCTCGACGATCAGACTCTCTTGGATGAGCAGGGCACCGTCCGGGATGATCCGACCTGATTCGTCCAGGGTGACCAGATTGGCGTGAGTGATCAACAGCCCTCTTTCTTCCCCAGTTCTTCCCATAAGCTTCAGGACCTTTCTCCCTCCTGCGAGTCCTCTCTTTGCTCGGGTTTCACTTCTTCCATATAGAGACAATCGCTCACAGGACAAACGGTGAGACACAGGCCACAACCCACACACTTTTCCTCGTCCAACAGGGGCAATCGATTCTCGTCCAGCTCGATGGCCTGATGACCCCCGTCACGGCAAGCCAGGTAGCAAAGGTCATCTTTGATGCACAGTTCCGGGCGTATGCGGCTGACCACCTTCTTGGCCTGGGAAAGTCCCTCGTGGCTGGTGATAAAGGCCAGCGATTTCCCCACCAGTTCTTTGGGAGACCGCATCCCTTTGTCCCTCAGGTATCGTTCTAGCCCATCGGTGAGGTCCTCGATAATTCGGAACCCATAGTGCATGGGTGCCGTACAGAACTGGACCGTGCGGGCCCCCACCAGCATAAATTCCACGGCATCTTGCCAGTCAGCCGCTCCGCCCGTGCCGGTTATGGGAATCTGAACGTTCCGAGCGATCTCGGCGATGACTCGCAGGGTGATAGGCTTAATTGCCGGTCCGGACAGGCCACTATAAGTAGATTTGCCATCTACCCGAGGATAGGGAACGAAGGTCTCCAAATCAACGCCCATGAGAGACGGGATGGTATTGGAAGCGCAGATGCCATCGGCGCCCCCATCCTTGACCGCCTGAGCCACCTCTACGATATCAGCAACCTGAGGGGTGATCTTGATCACCACAGGGGTCTCACCAGCCCCCTCCTTCACCCAAGCGGTGACCTCCCGCACCAGCTTGGGATCCTGGCCCAGCATAAAACCTGGCCTGGTCCCCAGAGTTCCTTGAGGACAGGAAAAACTGCACTCGATGAGATCTACACCAGCGGCGCTAAGCCTTTCCGCCACCGTCTTCCAATCCTCCCTGATGGCCGCCATCATGCTGGCTATGACCACTTTCTGGGGGAACGCCTTTTTCAGAACGCGAATTCGCCCTTCAATCTCATCGATGTGATGTTGGGAGATGAGGTCGATGTTGCCCAGGCCGAAAACTCGTTTGCCCTCATGGTCTAAACCCACGATCATGGGGTAGACCAGATCCACCGCAGTGCCCTCCACCGATGTGGTTTTCAGCACTGCCCCTGCCCACCCTGCCTGAAAAGCCCTTGTCACCATATCAGCATCATCGGTGCATGGTGAGGCAGCCAGTACGAAGGGACTGTCAAAAGACACGCCACAAAAAGTGGTCCCGAGATCGACGTGTTGCGACATGGAAACTTACCTCGATATGCGGTCCAGAGCGCTTCTGTTAACGGTTCTCCTGCAGGTATCGATGAATGCCCCGGGCCGCCCTTTTCCCCTCAGCCACAGCCTGAACTACCGTGGCCCCACCGTTGACCACATCGCCACCGGCAAAAACGGAGGGATTGGATGTCTGGCCGGTTTCCGAATCGACGATGACCAGACCGGCCGGAGAGGTCTCCAGTCCGTAAATTTTGGCCACGGTCTCATCTGGCCTCTGACCGATTGCCTCCACCAAGCTATCTACCCGCAGCTGGAACTCGGTACCCTCAATCACAACGGCATTGTCGGGCACGAACAGACCCGGCTTTTTCCAACGAATGCCCACCCCCTCCATGCCAACTACTCGGCCTCCCTCTCCCAGGATGCGCAGGGGCTTTGATCTAGTGTGAAACTCCACGCCATCATCCCAGGCGAAGCGGACCTCCGAGGGAAAAGCGGGCATCTCCTGGGGACCCTCCAGACAGACCATCTCCACCCTGTCAGCACCCAGTCTCAAAAGGCTACAGGCTGTGTCTATGGCCACGTTTCCCCCACCGATAACCGCCACTCTACGTCCCAGCTTGGCACAGAGATCCTTATGTGACCCCGGGTCCTCCTTGATGGCCCACAGCAGCTCCTTGGCCCAGAAAACGCCCTTCAAATCCTCCCCTGGGATCTGCGCCCGGACGCTTTGTCCCAGCCCGGTACCCAGGAAGATGGCCCGGAAGCCTTTGGCCCGCAGAGCATCTGGATTCAGCTGACCATCAAATCCCTGGTTGTAAGAGATCTTCACCCCCAGGCGCCGGATCAGGTCTACTTCGCCCTCCACCACGCTGCGTGGTAAACGATAGGCGGGTATTCCTGTGGCCAGCACACCTCCGGCCCTGCTGGTGGCCTCGAAAACCTCTACCTTATAGCCCAGCCTGGTCAACTCAGCTGCAGCAGCCAAGCCCGCAGGCCCTGCTCCCACCGCAGCCACCTTCATCTCTCTGGTCTTGGTCAAGGCCGGGGCCACATCCAGGTGCGAATGCCCTTTCTCCCAGGCATACCGCTGCAGTCGGCCTATCTGAATGGGCTCCAACAGCTCCGTGTGGCTGCACGCCTCCTGGCAAAGCGTCTCTACGGGGCAAACTCGGGAGCAGGTATCCCCCAAAACGTTGGCCTGGAAAATGAGCTGGGCCGCTCCCGCCCGGTTGCCACTTTTAAGCCGGCGAATGAAGCCGGCCACGTCGATGCCCGCGGGGCAGGCATTGCTGCACGGGGCGTCGTGACAGAAGAGACAACGCGAGGCCTCCAGTAGAGCCTGGTGCGGCAGATAGGTCTGTTCGATCTCCCGGAAATCCTTCACATGGCCCACAGATTGGGTCTCCTTAGAGTTCCTTTCTCTCCTCTAACAAGGCCCGACGCAGAGCCTCCGGGCCGATGGGCAGCTTTGTAATCCTGATCCCGGTGGCGTCGTGTATGGCATTGGCCACAGCGGCGGCCGTTGGGATGATGGGCTGTTCTCCCAGGCCCTTAGCACCATAGGGTCCCTTTTCGGATATGGCCTCCACGATGATGGGCTCCACTTGGGGAACGTCAAGAGAGGTGGGTATGGTGTAGGTGGCCAGATCTGGGGTTTGAATCTGTCCCTTGACCATCATGAAGTTCTCCAGGAGGGCGTATCCCACCCCCTGGACCACTCCACCCTCGATTTGACAGGAGACGCCCTGGGGATTGATGGCCTTGCCGACATCATGAGCCGCCGTCACTCTGAGAACTTGAACCTGGCCTGTATCCAGATCCACCTCTACCTCGGCGATCTGAGTGCCGTATCCATATACGTAGTAGGCATCCCCCTGCCCCGTCTCCTCATCGAAACTGCACGGAGGAGATACGAACCACCCTTCAGCGCCCAAGTTGATATTGCGGCTGTAGCAGTGCTGAACCAGCTGGTCAAAAGAGATCTTCTTCCCCCCTCCCAGGACCTGCCCATCCCGGAAGTCCAGTTTCTCCGGAGCGACGGCCAAAAGCTCGCTGGCCAGCTCTGTCATGCTCCTCTTGATCTGTTCCAGGGCGTTCAATGTGGCGTTGCCGCTGAAAACGGTGGTTCTGGAGGCCACCGTAGGACCGCTGTCTGGGACCAAACTGGTGTCTGTGGCCAGAATTGCGATCCTGTCCAAGGACAAGCCCATGCATTCGGCGGCCATTTGAGCGACGACAGTTTGCGCCCCCTGGCCCATCTCCGTGCCTCCGATGGCCACGCTCACCGAACCATCCTGATGCACCTGGACCGCGGCGGCCGAGCCGTCCAGAGGCCAACCCTTGGCGCCTAAGCTCACTCCGTAGAACATGGCAGAGGCGCCCAAGCCACGTCGGCGCGATGGGCCAATTCTCTTGTCTTCAGCTCTCTTGCTCTCCCAGTCGCAGGCCTCTTTGGCCTTCACGATGGTCTCCTCAAGGCCCACGCTCTCCCTGAGAACTTGCCCCGTGGCCGTTTGAGATCCTAACCTGAGACCATTTATCAGCCTGATCTGTATGGGATCCATATTAAGTTTTGCGGCCAGCTCATCGACCATGGACTCGTGGGCGAATGTTACCTCCGGAGTACCGAAGCCTCGCATGGCCCCGCTAGGAATATTGTTGGTATAGGCCCCATAAGTGTCCACCTTGACGTGGGGAATCTCATAAGGCCCAGTGGCGTGGACCGTACTGCGGAACATAACTACAGGAGAAAGAGTTGCATAAGCGCCTACATCAGCCAGAACCTCAATCTGAGCACAGAGGATCTTTCCCCCCTTAGTAGCACCCATCTTGTATGTGACGGACATGGGGTGCCGCTTGCTGCTGCGGCGAAGGTCTTCTTCTCGGGTTAGGATCATCTGCACTGGCCGATGGGTTTTCCAGGCCAGAAGGGAGGCGAAGCCGCATATCTCCGAGGGCACATCCTCCTTCCCGCCAAAGCCCCCTCCCGTGGTGGCCTGGACGATGCGGACCTTATTCATGGGTAGCCCCAGAACATGAGCCACTCCCTTTTGGACATAGAAGGGACACTGTATCGATCCCAAAATGGTCATTGAGCCATCCCCTTCGGGGATCGCCAAGGCCCCGATGGTCTCGATATAGACATGTTCTTGCCGCTGAGTGTGAAAAGTCTCCTCCAGAAGGATGTCACATTCCCCAATGCCTTTTTTCAGGTCGCCCTTGCGGATTTTCAAATGAGTCAAGAGGTTTCCTCCTTGGTGTACCAAGGGGCTGTTCTCCCCCAGGGCTTCCTGAGCCGTGTAGACGCCTGGCAACGTCTGGTAGTCCACTCGAATCAGTCCCAAAGCCTTTTCGGCAACAGACGCCGATTCCGCCGCCACCAGAGCCACACAGTCCCCCACGAATCGAACGGTCTCCTGGGCCAATAAGGGCTGATCTGGGGTGACCACACCGATCTGGTTCTCTCCAGGGATATGTTGGGCCGTGATCACAGCCCACACTCCCGGCAAACCCTCGGCCTTGCTGGTGTCAATGCCCTTAATGTGGGCGTGAGCATGGGGGCTGAACAACATCTTGCCGTACAACATGCCCTGAATTTTGACGTCGGCTACATATCGGGCTCTGCCGGTTACCTTGGACCGAGCGTCAATCCTCTTGACCGGCTGGCCCACCAGCGCTTGATGAGGCCTTCTCGTGTGTCGACCAGAATTGGCAATTGTCGGGCTCAAATATCCTCCTGTGCAGAAACTGTCCATACCCAGAAGATCCGCAGAACTGACTGTTCTGAGCTATAATCCGCCCCCGAAGCATGGTCAGCTGAACGGCCCCGCGGCATGTGAAACCCTGATATGGGGAGAAATCGGTATTCATATGCAACGCTTTCGCGGATATGGTGAATTCCACTTGGGGGTCAAAGATGACCAAATCAGCGTCGCTGCCCACCTCGAGAGCGCCCTTGGCGGGATAAAGCCCAAATATCTTAGCCGGATTGGCGGACATGGCCGCCACCAGCTGATTGGCCGTTAAATGACCTTGGTATACTCCATGGGTATAGATCAGGGGCAGAGATGTTTCCACCCCCGGTAAGCCATTGGGAATTCTATCGAAGCGCTCCATGCCGAGACGTTTCTGTTCTTTAGTGAAGGGACAGTGATCGGTGGAAATCACCGAGATGCCTCCTTGGGCTAGACCGAGCCAGAGGGCCTCTCGGTCTTTGGGACTGCGCAGGGGTGGCGTGGCGATAAAGTCACCTCCCCCCTCTCCCAAATAGACGGTCTCATCCAGAAGAAGATACTGGGGGCAGGTCTCGGCCCACACGGGAAATCCCCCATCGTGAGTTTCCTGGACGGCTGACAGAGCCTGACTGGTGGTCAGATGAACGATGTACAGGTGGCCATGAGCAAAACGGGACAGATAGATGGCTCGGCGAACGGCCTCTTCTTCCACTTGGTGAGGCCGACTCCGAGCGTGAAAAATGGGGGCGACCTTTCCATCCATCAACAGCTGCTCAGTGAGATGCTCCAGAAGGGGTCCATGCGCCCGTCGCGACGGTAAGCCATATAGAGTTTAAAGCTGGTCACGCCATCCCGCACCAGACGGGGGATTTCATCCAAGATGGCCTCATTGACCTCGACGATTTCGGCGTGCAAGCCATAATCGACGGCCACCCGCCCATCGGCGGCTCGGCGACGATCTCGAAGGCTGGCCTCTAGTGAAGTCCCCTTGCGGTGAAGGCTAAAATCGATGATAGTAGTGACGCCCCCGCAAGCAGCGGCCCTGGTGCCGGTGGTGAAATCGTCGCAGGAGGTGGCCAACTCCATGGGCAACTCCATGTGAGTGTGAACATCGATGATTCCGGGCAAAATCCACTTGCCCTCGGCATCCAAGACCTGGGCCGCCGCACTTACTTGACCGCCGCTGATCTGGGCGATGCGACCATCTTTTATGCCGATTTCAGCCCGATAACTTTTCTCGGCGGTGACGATCAAGCCACCTCGTATCCACGTGTCCACTGAAGCACCCAGGAATAGGTTAGCCTTTCAAGCTCAGAAGCTTTCTCTCACCGAGGAGAGTCCACAATCCCACAGAGGGGAGAATTCAACGCTGCTGCCTCATCATATCGTGCAACAGAGACCTTATCACGTACTATGTTGACGCCCAAGAGGAGCTCTTGGAAGCGGAGAAGACACGGGTAGCAGGTCCCTATGGACGCTCGATTCCTGCTACCAGAAAAGCCTAACGGTTCGATTTACCAGGCGGCTATAAAGATTTGAAACGGCTTCTATAATACGAAAAGAAAGTCTCCTCGTCAACCACTTTTTCAGCCTCGGGGCAACAGCTCTTTCGACTTGGTGGGATCCATGAGGGAAGTGTGAGAATGCTTGACAAATGGAAAATAATATGTTATATAGAAAGAGAGGGTGCTTTCGAGGGTTCATGCCCTCAAAAGCCTTTGTTTTCCAAAAGACTCTCATATGAGGAAAGCTCCTCTGTGGTACTCTCCCGCTCACATCTCATGTGCGCGGCGGGATGGTGGTTTTCTGCCGATGAAGGGTTCAGAGATCCTGGGAGTAGCCCCGGTTTGATGGCTCCGGTGTGAGGTTCATCCCTCTCCAGATAGAAGGAGACGGACGTGGATAAAATCAGAGTTTTTCTGACGGATGACCATACCATCCTACGCGATAGTCTAACGTATCTCTTAGCGGATGAGGAGGAGATTGAGGTGGTGGGAGAGGCTGAAAACGGCCATCAGCTGTTAAAAGAAGCCAAAAAAACCTCTCCCGACGTCGTTGTGGTGGACATCTCCATGCCAATCCTAGGCGGTTTGGAAGCTGCTCAGCGGCTTAAAAAAATACTGCCCAAAGCCAAAATCTTGATCCTCACCATGCATACCGATGAAACCTACATACACCAGGCCTTCAAATCAGGAGCGTCCGGCTTTATGGTGAAAAAAGCAGCGGCACAAGATCTGGTCTCGGCCATCAAAGCCGTTCACAGAGGGGAAACATATATCAGCCCCATAGTCTCTGAGAGGGTGGTCCAAGAGTTCGTCCGGAGCTCTCGGCTCTCACGAAAAGCAATCTTTTCCGATAAACTCACTCTTCAAGAACGTCAAGTCCTCAAGCTCATTGCCGAAGGTTGGTCCAGCAAAAAAATAGGTCAGCATCTCAATATTAGCACCAGGACCGTGGAGACTCATCGGGCTAATATAATGCAAAAACTTGATTTGCATAAAGTGGCCGATTTAGTAAAATACGCCATACGTCGAGGGTTGGTGCAGGTAGAACCATAGTACTCAAGCGCTTGCGCCTGACAAACCTTCGCAGTTATGGTTAAAATATTTCATATCAAAAATACGTATTTAATTCTGCTTAAATACGTATTTTCATTTATTGACAGTTTTTCAGGAAAGTAATATCTTATTTATATCATTTATTGACAGTTTTTCAGGAAAGTAATATCTTATTTATACTAGCAACAAAAGTCCTTCAACAAAAGGCCTAAAATGTAAGGAGGTCAGGCCATGGCGGACAAATTCGATCTCGGACGAAAGATCCACCGTCTGAGAAAAGAGAAGCTGCTCACCCTGAAACAGCTTTCCGAGATGTCTAACGTGACCGCCACGCACATCTCGGAGCTAGAGCGAGGTCTCGCCTCGCCCACCATCAACACCCTCCATAGAATCTCTCAGGCTTTGAGAAAGCCGGCTTCTTACTTCCTGCCCACTGAGGAAGACAAAAACGTCAAGATAACGACGGAGAAAAACCGTAAGTCTGTGGCCCGGAACGGGTACAAACTGCAGTTTTTTAACGCCGACATGACCGATGCCAAGCTGCGGGTGGGCCGTATCGCATTCGATGGAGAGGTCACTTTTCACCCCCTAGGATACGTAGGCGATGAAAAAATGGCCACCATCCTCCGGGGGAAGGTTGAGGTGGAGCTCAACGGGAATACGATGCAGCTGGAAGAGGGGGACACCATTCAGATCACCGAGGGCCTGCCCAGCAGATTACGCAGTCTCAGCAAGGGCGGAGCCGAGGCCATGCTGTTTCTGTCCGCCTCCTTTCACATCGACCCCAAGCGCATCAAATTCAGACCGAGTGGCAAGTAACGCTGTATTTTGATGCTCACAAAAAGAGCCGCTAGACGTTTCGTCTGGCGGCTCTTTTTTTCTTTTCTATATACCCTGGCTGAATAGCGTTCATGTGTTCCCTTGCTTAAGGTAATCTATTTAGCCTCCTCACCGTTGAACAGCTCCAACGGCTCGGAGCTCAGCGGCGTGGCCGGGTTGAGCCCTGCCTGCTGCCACCGCCAACTGCCATCATGGAAGAGATGGAAAGAGAATAGAATTCGCCGTCAGCTGAATGCGCGGCTTAGCCCGATGAAGGTTTCTTAAAAGAAGATTGCGACAAACTATCTTTCTGGGCTTTAGCTGAAATCTTTGTTATTAAATGAGTTATTACTACACCAAGATCATAGATATCGAGTACGCCATCCATGTTCGGATCTTTCAGATCGAGAGTCCCCTGAGTCTCATGAACACGATATGATAGTTTCAGAAACTTGGAAAGCACTAGCTTCGGGATGTCATCCAGACGCTCAGGACCATACCACTCAAAGACGTCTCGATCCCCTTTACTCGAATTACACTTTTTGCAAGCGCAGACGCAGTTATCCGATGAGTCAAGGAGAACAGCAATTCTCGGATCAGCCCCGGCCCTTGAGATTGGCACAATGTGGTCAGTACTGAGACCTATAGTTGCTTCGCAATAAACACAGACCTTTCCTTTATCTAATGCCATCTCGTAGTCACGAACTGAGGAAGACCAGGTCATCTGGCCCGATTCGAGCTTCTTATATCGAGAAACGACGAAGCCATAATTACCTTCAAAACCTGCGGCTTTTGAAATTAGCTGGGCGTATTGCCAGTAAATGAGTCGGCGGACGGTGTCCACATACTTTGGAGGTTTAAGAGACATATTCACTTCCCTGATATCACAAATTTTACCATTAAAAGCGGTCTAACGGTCTGCGCATCAGCTGCGGCGAGGCTTATGTACATGCATTTAGGGTAGGGGTAGATGGGGCCTGCCTGCTGCCGACTGCCACCGGCGTGGCGATGGGTGGAAGTGTTAAAGTCCGTCAAGTGAATTGGCTGGTGCATCAAATTTGATTTCAAAACTCTTTCTTTAGTGATTCTGGTAGGAGGTCCTTTAAGAGAGGATAACCTTCGACAAGACGATAAATGTCAGCTAAGTCTTTTTGACGTTTACTTTTGCGCCTTCGATCGTCATGATATGCCCATATTTTACCTTGCATCACATCTTCTAGCGATGCGACTTTCATTTCATATCCCATCACTTCTTTCATTGAACAGCGACGGATAAAATCCTGATAACGAGGATCAGTCTGTAATTGGATTCGCAAATCAGATTTGGTGCTACTGAGGTTGATACTATGAGGAAACCTCTCGACAAGAAATATTTTCTCAGCCTCTTTTATCAAATCGTCTATTGCCTCTGCCACCACAACTAAGTCGAGATCCAAACTGACGACTGGTTCAACAAAGGCATTGACAGCGAGTCCTCCGATGACACAATAATCGACTTTTTTTTCATTGAGCCAATCAAGCATCTGTTGCAAAATGTCCACTTGAGCGTTACTCACAGAATTCATGAACTCTTTCTTGGTCACAATGATGCTCCTTTTTGATTGCGCCCTAGCTTCTAAATAAATGGGTTTCGTTACTAAGACTTCTGACTGCTATTTGTCCCAATAACACGTGAATAATCAATACACATAAGTTTTTTCTTCGAATGTGTTAGGGCTAAATCGGTTTTTATGGCCGCGTGTTATACGTAAAACACAAAACATTCGTGAAATTGCGTCTGTCTCACAGGAAGTCAAAACGAGTTCCGGCACCTTTGTTGCTGCGTTTCAAGAAATAACTTCACATCCCGATCTTTTTGCGGTCTCTGAGTTGTATATACTTTTACTTTTTGCGGATTAATTGTACTACAATTCTCAAAATTTGTCAAGCACTTTGTCAAGCGCATAAATAGTATGGCAGAACAAGGGCATGTTCATAAAAAGTCCACTCCATTCGGTGGAGTGGGCCTTTTCCTACATCAAATCCTATCTTAAAATTTGTTTCAGATCTGTTTCAATTTCATGGTCACATTCGCGTAGTTTTGGTAAATAATAGTGCGGTGAACAATCTTTCCAACAGATAAATAAAAATGGGAATTGCATAAGTCTCAAGAACTTACACAGCCCCCTCTTTTAAGACGTTCCGTCCAGTTGCCCTTTTCGTTGGCACGCCCTCGGTCGAGTCTCACCGGAGCAACACCAGCTTCCCGGTGAGCGAGACATGTTCACAGCGCAGTTTCGCATCCCAGCATATGTGGCTGCCATGTGATTTTAGTGTACGTCACATTTCAAATCTGATTGACATTGGATGAGATGGAACTTAGAATCCATAGGAAGGGACGTTGATTCCCTTACGGTCCAGCAGTGTGCCTTCCATCACATACAGGTTCACCAGCGCATTGAGATAATTCACCGTGGCCCGGATCCCATCGAGCTGACTGGCTGTGAAATCGCGCTGCACCTGCAGGACGAGTAAATTGGTCGACCTACCGACTCGAAATTTCTCCAGCTCCGCTTCCAGGTTCTTCTCCTGCAGGTCGCGGGTCACCTGTGTAGCCTCAATCTGCTGACGCGTTCTCAGCACTTCGGTGTAGGCGGAGCGAACGTCCCGCTGGACCATCCGCTCCATGTTCTGCAAAGCACACTGCAGCTGTTCTTTTGATCTTCTTGCCCGGGCGGCCCGGGCTCTCTCCTTGCGAACCGGGATCGCAAAATCAAAAGAGACCCCTGCGTTGACGGTATAGAATGGACTTTCGAGATCAGGAAAGGCCTTGTCGAATGTTTGAGCGTACGAGGTTCTCCCCAGGGTGATAAAAAAATCAAGACGAGGCAACAATCCATTCTTCGTGTAGGTCACGTCAAGCTCACCTTTTTGATAGGCCAGCCTGGCTTGCTCCAGATCCGGACGCTGTTTCAACGCCAGCTGTTCATGGATGGATATATCATCCAGGGAATCAGCAGCAACCGAAGGTCTGTCAATGGGCATGGGAACAGTCGACCAGGGTGCCTGGGCGGTTGGGTTGAGAAGGAATAGGAAATCCAACCGTACCTGTTCGTAACGGCTCTGAGCATCGATGAGAGCCCCTTGACGTTTTGCCACTTCGGCCCTGACGGCGGCCAGCTCCAGCTCGGGAAGCTTGCCCACGGCAACCCGCTCCAGCGACTCGCTGAGCTGCCGTTCGGCTAGCCGAAGGGATTCTTCCTGGATATGGATTTCTTCGGCCGCAAGATAAAGATCCCAGTATGCTTTCTCCGTGTCGGCCACCAGCCTCTCGGCCATGCCCCTCAACTCCGAGCGGGAGATCTCCAGATCGACCCGGGCCTTGCGCAGATCGGCCAGGTTGGCGCCGAAGCCGAATCCTCTCAACAGCGGCTGGGTCACGGTCAGGCCGATGTTCCCCGAATATTCGGACGTATAGATGCTCGACTCCGAACCGCTGATGGAGGCGTCTACGGACAGGTTCGTCCCCGTGGGCAGGGTCTCCGAGAGGCCGGCGTTGTATTGACTGCGCTGGGATGTCACCTCGAAGGGCTCGGGGGAGGCGCCAAGAAAGCGCTGCGTCTTGCTCTCGTCACGCGTGGCCGAGGCGGTCAGGACCGGATCGAAGTCGGCACGCGCCTCATCTACGTACGATTTGGCGATCGAGGGGTTCAGGCGCTGAATGGACAGATCGGGGTTGTGTTCCAGCGCCGTAAAAACCGCATCCTGCAGATTGATTCGCAGGGTATCCTGTGCCGCCTCAATGGATAAGGCACCTTCCTCCGTCGGCTGATTCGCCGCAGCCGTGGCCAGGCCGGTCCATACACAAATAATCGCGATCCCCCATCTCATGGTTCATCCCTTTGTGAAGAAGGACATTATTTGCCTTTCAATCGAAGAAGTTTCTGAACACCGATGACAGATATTTTCGTTTTCATCTTCTGCTCGAAGACCGAATAGACAACGGGAATTAGAACCAGGGTGATCAGCGTTGAGCTGAGCAGTCCGCCAATCACGACGCGGGCCAGAGGCGCCTGAGCCTCGCCTCCCTCCCCCAGGCCCAACGAGAGAGGGAATAGCCCCAGCACCGTGGTCAGGGTGGTCATTAGAATAGGACGCAGCCGCCGCGACCCGGACAGGCGGACGGCCCCCATCAGGTCCATCTTTTCCCGGCGCCGCAGCTGATTGGTGTAATCGACCAGAAGAATGGCATTGTTGACCACGATCCCGGCCAGCATGATGCATCCAATGAAGGCCTGCATGCTGAAGATCGTTCCGGTGAGCACCATGGTCAGCACCACGCCGATGAGGGCCATGGGAATGGAGAACAGGACCACGAAGGGATCTCGGAAGGATTCGAACTGACCGGCCATGACCATGTAGATGAGAAACAGCGCCAGGATCAACCCGAACATCAGCTCCCGGAAGGCTTTCTGCTGTTCCTCGTACTCCTGGCCGAACAGGATAGCGAAATCCTTGGGTACCGGCACGGCTCGCAGCCCCTTGCGGATGTCCGAAACGACCGATCCCATATCCCGGCCGGTGAAATTGGCGTTCACCGTTATGATCCGCTCCTGATCCTTTCTCTCCAGGCTGACCGGGCCCTCCCTTGGCACGGCAGCGACCACGTTTCGTAGGATGACCGGCTCACCCCGATTGTTGATCACGGTGAGGTCCAGCAGTTCGGCCAGGTCATTGCGGTCTTCCTCGCTAAGCCGGACTAAGATCCGATACTCTTTCCCGCCTTCTCGAAAATAGGAGGCATAGGTGCCGCCCACGGTGGTCTGCAGGGCGTCCCCGATATCCGACACGGTCAGCCCCAGATCCGAGGCCTTCTGCCGGTCGATGCGAATGACCTGCTCGGGGCTGCCCTCCTCTCGGCTGATCCGCGTATCGGTGATGCCCGCCACCTGCTTGACCACCTGATCCACCTGCAGGGCCAGGCGCTGAGCGGTCTCCAGATCGTACCCGCGGACCTCCACGCTGATGTTGTCGCCCCCTGAGGTGCCCATGGACAGCAGAAACAGGCCCTGTCCGGCCCGCGTCCGGACAGTTACCCCGGGAAGCCCGGCCAAAGCCTGGCGGAGCTCATTGGCCACCTGTTCGCTGCTGCGCCGCCGGTCTTTCTTGGGCACCAGGGTGACTCGGACCTCGGCGGTGTGTCCTCCGGCGGAACGGAATCCTCCCCCGCCGACGCGGGACAGCATGTCGCTCATCTCCGGCACTTCCCGGCGGATCATCTCCTCAACGGCCAGCACCACCTGGTCCACCACTTCCAGCTTCGTGCCGACGGCCATCTCCAGGGTCACCCGCACCTCCCCTTCGTCGGCCCGGGGCATGAGCTCCACGCCAACCAGCCGCAACAGAATCACGGACACCACGAACAGGGCAAAAGTCCCAGACACCACAGTTTTTCGATGATGCAAAGCCCAGTCGAGCAACACACCGTACTGCTCCTCAACTCTCCGAAAAGCCGCTTCACTGGTCGCGTAGAGCCGATGCAGGCGGCTCTCCCCCTTGAGATGCTTACTGGAGGAATACCGCAGAAACTTGGACGAGAGCATGGGAATCAGGGTCAGGGCGACCAGCAGAGAGCACAGCAGAGAGAAGCTGACCACATAGGCCATCTGGCGGAACATGATCCCCGACATGCCCCGGATGAAGACGACGGGCAGGAAGACCACCAGGGTGGTCAGCGTGCTGGCGATGATGGCCGAGGAGACCTCGGAAGAGCCGGCCAGAGAGCTGTCCACCGGCAATTTACCCTCCTCCCGGTGCCGGTAAGTATTCTCCAGGACCACGATGGAGCTGTCCACCAGCATGCCGATGCCCAGGGCGAGGGCCCCGAAGGTCATGATGTTGAGCGTGAAGCCGCCGAAGTACATCAGACCGAAGGTGGCCACCACGGAGATGGGAATGGCCGTGGCGATGATGGCCGTGCTGGAGATGTTGCGCAGGAACAAGAAGAGGATGAAAATGGCCAGGATGCCGCCGATAAGAATGGAGCGGCCCACGTTGTTGATGGATTGCTGGATGTATTTGGAGGTGTCGATCAGGGGCAGGATGCTGATCTGGGGAATATCCCGGTTGATCCGGTTCAGCTCGGCCAGGACCTCTTTGGCCACGCTAACGGTGTTGGAGCCCGACTGCTTGTTGACCGATATGCGCACCCCCGGCTTTCCATTGATGCGGTTGAGCCGCCGGACCTCCTCCCAGGAATCCCTGACCTCGGCCACATCGGCGATCCGGATCGGCGAACCCTGACGCATGGCGATGACGGTCCCGCCGATCTCATCCAAAGAACGATACTCTCCCTGGGTGCGAACCAGAACCTCCAGATTCCCCTTTTCATAAAGGCCGGCGGGAACATTTTGATTCTCTCGCTGCAGAGCGGCCAGCACCGTATTGGGAGATATGCCCAACGCCTTGAGCTGAGCCGCTTTCAGCTCCACGTGGATCTCGCGGTTCAATCCGCCCCAGATGTCCACGGCGGCCACCCCCGGGACCCGCTCCAGGCGGTACTTGACCTGATCCTCGATCAGCTGGCGCAGATCGAGCGGGTTCATATCGCTGGCGATCCCCATGATGAGGATGGGAAAGGCCGACAGATCGAACTTGCGGATCATGGGGCGCTCGATATCCTCTGGAAGCCGGGACAAGACGCGGTCGATGCGGTCTCGAATATCGCTGGCCGCCTCCTCCAGATCCGAGCCCCAGGTGAAATAGACCCGGACCATGCTGCGACCCTCCGTGGAGGTGGAACTGATCTCCTCCACGCCCTGCACAGCGGCCAGGGCCTCCTCGATGGGACGGGTGACTAGCTCCTCCATCTCCTGAGGGCCGACATTGCCGTAACTGGTGATGACGGAAATGGCCGGATAGGTAATCTCGGGCATGAGATCGACGGACAGCCGGGAAAAAGAGATCACGCCCAGCGTGATGATAACCAGAAAAATCATCGTCGTCAGTATCGGGCGATGGACCGGACCTTGGGCGAGATTCATGGCTGTGACCCTGCTTGACCGGGTTGGGGTTTCGTATCCGGGGATGAGCCGGACGGCTGGACCCTGCCTGATTGAGGAAGAATCACCGGACTACCATCCGCTAAGAGGTGCTGACCAAGGGTGACCACCAGTCCGGCGAGTTGCGGTGAGAGGATTTCCGTTTTCTCCGGCGAGACAATCCCCTCTTGTACGGGGATATACCGGGCTGTTGAATTCTCCTGATCGACGACGAAAACGCCCTTCTGGCCTTCACGATTCACCACGGCCTGGCTGGGCACGATCTGAGCCGAATCCCTCTCCGCAAGAACCACATCGACCTGCGCGAACATGCCCGGTTTCAGGATCAGGGAGTCGTTCGCCACCTCCACCTCCATCTGCGCCATTCGTGATTCCTGCTGGAGCATTGGGGCGATGCGGGCCACCCGGCCGGTGAAGCTCTTGGAGGGAAAGGCGTCCACCGACACCTGGGCCGGCTGCCCGGTCTGGATACGACCGTAATCCCGTTCGATAATAGTGGTGCGGACGATGACGGTATCGATCCCGATAACCGACAGAACCGGAGCGTTGGGCGCCAGCAGGGTCCCTTCGTCCACGAAACGCTCCCCGATATAACCAGGTTCGGTGGCGACAAGAACCGTATAGTTCAATCGGATTCGGGCTGATTTCAGCGCAGCCTGTTTCTGTTCCACCTGAGCCTGGGCCAGCTTGAGCCGAGACTGCTGGGCGTCGTAATTAGTCACGGCGGCGTCCAGCTCGGCCGGCGAGGCGATGCCCTTTTCCTGAAGTGATCGGACTCGTTCCAGATCCTGCCCGGCCAGGGCGAACTGGCTCTGGGCCTCGGTCAGGGAGGCCTGGGCGATCTTCAAGCTGGCCTCCGCTTCGAGGACGGCCTGCTGGTATTCGGCATCGTCGATCCTGGCAATGATCTCGCCCTTTTGAACCCAATCGCCGATGCGTTTTCGAATCTGAAGAATCCGGCCGGCCACCTTAGGGGCCACGGCGTACTGATAATCGGGGTAGACGGATCCGGTGAATTGGCGGATCTCCTTGATGGGCCCATATCTGACACCATCCACCTCCACGGCGACAGGAGGTCTCTGAGAATTCGACCGCCTATCACCCGATGTTTTTGTCAAAAGTAGAATAATCCTGAATACCAATAGGGCCATAACAAGGAGACCCAAAATAGCAATAAGTCGTTTTTTCATAAGCGCTTGTACTCCATGTTGGTTGCCTGATTCACTATTCGCTCAGCCAATCGATGCATCGAGGATAGTGCTTTATTTAAAGATCTGCTATCGAAATGACTCACAGCAAATACTCCCCATAGTGAAACACTGTAACTGTTTAAAAGTTTCAGAGAATTTTTATATTGCATCCAGTTTACTATCTATTCTCACAAAGTCTGGAGAAATATAAGGCTAGCCCCTCAAAAAGGATGCCCTTAATTCTCCTGTGAACCTCTTTGGACTTTTCCAGCACATAATTCTAAAAATAGATCAAACGCACGCCTAACGGCCTGCGTATCACCCATTGCGGAAAATTTAGCATAAAGTATCGTAAACATGAACGAGTTGGATTTGCCACATGACTTTAATAAAGGCAGTACGCTGCCGCAATCAGGTGCATACGCTAGTTATGCCTTTTACACTTTTAGAAACCTCCACCATTTTTAGAAACCATTTTTATAGTAGCTAATTTTCCTTTTTCTGAATCGTAATCAGACAACATACCTGATTGATCTATATTTTCCGGAAGCATTATATCAATAAAGGCAGGATTCGAATGATCATAATTTCCACCGCTTATTAATCCTGGGACACTTTTTAATACCGGAACAAGACCGGAAAAATTAAATGCTGGTTCATTAGTAAGTCCTACCCCAACAAAATACCGCCAATCGTCTTCAGGTTCACCGATGATTTCCTTTGGAATTGAGAAAATCAAGGTATTCGATTGTAGATTCGCCATTTCATCGTAAAAATCATTTGTTGATGCAAATACTTTCCCAAAACTGTTTGAAATATTGACCCCGAAACCAACGCCAATCTTTACATCGTAACCGTCTGATAATTCAACCTCATTCGTATATCTATAGAGTTGCCTCTCTTTTTTGTCTCCTTTATTAATTGCAATTACAATTGCCGGAATAAACTTTGCACCTCCGGATCTGTTCGAAAGCGGTGTAATTAGTTTTTGCAATCCTATTCTAAAAGAAACACGGTCCCTTTCTTTGAAGACTTCAAATTTTGTGAGGTCAAAACATCCCTTCACATACCCCTCATTAGCGGGATATTTATAATCTCCATCTCCTTCATCATCATTTTCAGGATCGGTCATGCTGAATACTAATTCTGCCGTATCAGATATCGAGAAGTCGATCTCCGGCAAGTCTATGCCTCTGAGATATTCTTTCCATTTCTCTTCCAAATCATCGAGGGATGAGTTATATACTCTCATTATTTGGGCGTCCAGATCCTCGCTGAGGTCAAAATTGGAAATAAAATCTTTTAACTTATCTATTCCGTATACATCCACTAAATAGCGAACGAAGGATCCTGATTCCTGGTAGGCTATGTAACTTAATTGGAGAAATTCACGATTGCTCATTGTCAGTAATCTCTCGATGGGGATATAATTCGTGTTATCTAGTACATTTTTTGAAAAATTGTGCGCATACTCCGCAGTTTGAAATGTTGTTCCGCCATAAGCAACTGCCAATCCCTCACTGAAAACCGGTACACTGTAAGGAATACCGGATGATAACGATAGTACGTGCATGACCTCGTGAGGATTATAAAATGTGATTGATACAGCAATCTGAAACCACGCGATAGAATCCTGATAAGTTACAGCAGCCAAACCGTTAAATGGGGGTTGTGTGAGGAGTCTGCCGCATTCCTCCGGGGATGATGCTTTATAATATTCAATCTTGTCATCAAGAGAAAAATCCATTGCCTTGCACATTGATTGATATTCTTCATCCAGCAATTTCATTTCTTGTAAATGCTCATCTATATTGATTTCTTTGGGATAAATAAATATCATATTATCGGTTTCGTATCGGTCCCAATTTTTTGTTAAAACATCAATCGGATTTATCAGCAACCAACGCTCATTCTCCCAAACTAAATAGAATGGCATTGGATGGGATTCATGCGAATCAGAATTGTCCTTAGGCTTTTTCCACTCACCATTAATAACATAATAACCATCCTCTTCCAGCAGTTCTTTAATTTGGTAATTATATTGTGTGCTGTCCAGGAAACTCTTCCACTCTTTTATATGTATGAGCCCTCTAATCCATAGGTGCATTACATCAAATCCCTTGCGGTTGAGCGACTTATTCGACCAATATTTCTTAATGGCTTCAGTATTACCGGATTTTAAAGTGCTCACGTAGGATGACATAAAGCTTTTCGCCTCTTCCTTAGTAATCGTATTATTACTCTCTTTCCCACAACTATATGCTAAAGCAAGTGAAATTATTACGAGGGAATGACAAAATATTTGAGCCAATCGTGTCATTTGCTTTCCCAGAATTAAAAGGACTTATATTAACTAGGCATAGCGGCCTGGGCATCAGTTGCGGCGGGGAAGAGCTTATTTTGACTGGTAGTGCTACCTTGTTTTAAACCGCCGTCAACTGAATGCCCTTGATAGGCTTTTTAGTCCTTATAAGTCGATTCCATTTTCTTTTTCGTCACGACCTTCATATCAACCCAGTAGATATCACCTGCCCGACAGAAGAAAAGATACTCGCCTCTGGGTGAAACAGAGGGAATGGCCTCATAGGCGGGGGTATTGATCGGCTCTCCCAGGTTGATGGCATCGCCCCAGGGACCATCTTCATTCTTAAAGCAGACATACAGATCATTGTTGCCATATCCTCCAGGTCTGTTGGAGTCAAAGATGAGGTAGCTTTCATCGGGAGCTATGAAGGGATGAGCATCCTGGGCTGGTGAATTGACATGATCATCTAAAGGTTCAGGAGGAGAATACTGCCCAGCGCTGTACTCAGACCTCACAATGTCTCCTACCTGCATACCCTGAGAAATATCGGTCAAGTACAAGATATCCTTCTCAGAAATAGTAGCATACATTCCGGGCATGATATATTCAGGCTCTTGCCAGCCGCCAGCCATCCGATCCATGGCATAGATCTCTGAAATCATCGCATTGTCTTCTGTCAGGCGCAGTCTGCCGAAGAATAATCTCTTGCCATCGGGAGAGAAGTTCGGTTCTGCATCGGGATGCTGGCCTGAGAAATCGGCGATCTCCGGCTGAGACCATCCTGTGGGGCCTTGTCGGCAGACCATGATGGTGTGGCGATGAGGATCGAGGAAAGTTCTTGTAAAATAGAGTTCTTGACCGTCGGGTGACATGGTACAGCCGAATTCGTCTAATTCGGTAGAAACAAGTTCTGGTGCGAAGATGACGGGAATTTCTCCCGGTGCAGTTTGACCGAGGAAATTGATTTTGTCTTCACTGCTGCACGAGACCAACAGCGGGAAGCTGAAAAGAGCAACGAAGGTTTGAAAAATCTTACCTCTGTTAGGTGGCACCAAGCCCTCCTTCGGGAAACTGACTAAATAAACCTAACTTATAAATAGATGGTTTTACCTGTTAAGACTTCTGACTGCTAATTGTCCAGATAACACGCGAACAATTAATACTCATAAGTTTTTTCTTTCGAAGGTGTTGGGACTGAATCGGTTTTT
>SMTZ1_10000385_pt1 | contig 40567 bp, 40 predicted proteins | sample DeeMarSWOR136_30_FD_25667 | JGI IMG/M metagenome (IMG submission 25667)
AAAGAGCTCGCTTTCTACAGGAAGAACAGCATAGAGGTCATTCCCCTCTCGAATGCGCTCTATCCTCCTCGATTGATGGAGATATACGACCCACCGACTGTACTTTTTACTAAGGGAGACCTCGGGTTGTTCAGGAGCGAGTGCCCCATAGCTCTCGTGGGTTCTCGGAAGGCTTCAAACGGGAGTATCAATCTGGGTTACAGCGTCGCAAGAGACCTTGCAAGGGTCGATACAGTGGTGATCAGCGGCCTTGCTGCAGGCATCGACTTCTACGCCCATAAGGGAGTGCTCGATGGTGACGGGAAAACCATTGCCGTGTTGGGGAACGGTATCGACATTGTGTATCCAAAGGAAAACGATGACCTCTATGGAAGGATTGGGAAGGAAGGGCTGTTGGTCACTGAGTTTCCCCTCGGAACCCCTCCATTCAAGAGGAACTTTCCCATGCGTAACAGGATCATAAGCGGTCTTGCACGTGCAGTCGTAGTCGTTGAGGCCTCAAGCGGCTCAGGAGCGCTTATTACTGCGATGTACGCACTGGAACAAGGAAGGGAGGTCATGGCGTTTCCTGGTAGGGCATCCTCCGATTCTTTTTCCGGGAACAACCGACTGATCAAGGAAGGTGCGCATCTGGTGGAGAATGCCGCGGATATACTTTCAATACTGGGAAAGGAGTTGGAAGTAGTCTACCCAGGCAGAAACCTTGCTCTCTCACCCCTGGAGCAGGACATTCTCCGTGTGATCGGGGACGATCTGGTAGGCATCGAGGACATAGGGAGAATCATTCAGGGTCCGGTGTCAAGGATCGCATCGGCGCTCATGATGCTCGAGCTCAAGAGTGCAGTTGTGCGGTATCCGGGAAAAATCTATTCAAGAGTGCAGAAATATGGAGAATAAGAAGTCACTTGTAATAGTGGAATCCCCCACCAAAGCGAAAACGATCAATAAATACCTCGGCAAGGGGTACGTGGTGAAATCTTCTATGGGACACCTTGTCGATCTCCCGAAATCGAGGCTGGCAGTGGACGTCAATGACGATTTTCGTCCCGACTACATCACCATAAGGGGGAGGGGAAAGATCCTCAGCGAGCTGAAGAAGGAAGCTGTAAAGAGCAAAAGGGTGTACCTCGCTGCGGATAGCGACAGGGAAGGGGAGGCAATATCTTTTCATATAAAGAATGCCCTCGAAAAGAGTTCCACTGGTGATAAAATCAAACGGATCGTGTTCAATGAAATCACAGAAGGGGCCATCAAAGATGCAATCCTGCATCCGAGGAACATCGATGCTGCGCTGGTGAATGCCCAGAAGGCACGCCGGATACTTGACAGGCTCGTCGGGTACAATCTCTCCCCACTTCTCTGGGAAAAAATCAAGAAAGGACTCTCTGCAGGAAGGGTACAATCGGTGGCGCTGAAAGTGATCTGCGACCGGGAAGAAGAGATCGAACGGTTCATACCGAAGGAGTACTGGACCATAGAAGCGCAATTCGAGAAAAATAGCAGGAACTTCAGCGCACGGCTCATTCGGTTTAACGGGGAAAAGGTTGAAATCAGCACAGAAGAGGAGGCGGATAGGATCCTCCGGAGCGTGGAGGACGAGAAGTTTGTGGTTACCTCTGTAGAGGAGAAAAATCGAAAGCGCAAGCCACCCGCTCCGTTTACCACGAGCAAGCTCCAACAGGCTGCAGGCGGAAAGCTCGGATTCCCTTCGAGAAAGACAATGCTCGTCGCCCAGCAGCTCTACGAGGGAATAAACCTGGAAGAGGGTCCCGTAGGATTGATCACCTACATGAGAACCGATTCAGTCAGGGTTGCATCTCTGGCTCAGGAGGAGGCACGCAGGTATATTTTAGAACGTTTCAGTGAGGAGTATGTCCCGAAGGTACCGAATGAATACAAGAGTAAAAAATTGGCTCAGGATGCACACGAGGCAATACGACCGACGTCTGTGTACAGGACTCCAGAATCGGTCAAGCCCTATCTTTCAAGGGACCAGCTGCGACTCTATACTCTTATCTGGGAGCAGTTCGTTGCCTCCCAGATGGCGGGAGCCCAGGTATTACAGGTCAGCGTGGATATCAGCGCGGACGGCGGTATCTTCAGGTCCAACGGACAGACTGTGCTCTTTAATGGATTCTTAAAGGTGCTGAAACAGGAAGAGCGCCTTGAGGGGCGGGCGCTTCCACCACTTGTTGTGGGAGAGGAGCTCAAACCGCTGAGCGTGGACAAAGAGGTACATTACACAGAACCGCCTCCACGATACACAGACGCCACACTGGTGAAGTTCCTCGAAGAGTCTGGGATAGGAAGGCCCAGCACGTACGCTCCGATTATCACCACCCTGATCAATCGCTATTACATCGAGATGAGAGACCGGCAGTTTGTTCCGACCTTCCTTGGAAGGTTAACGAATGATCTGCTGGTGAAGGCATTTCCAGAACTACTCGACATCGAATTTACGGCCAGGATGGAGGAGCGTCTCGACGAGATCGCGGAGGGAAAGCTTCAGTGGGTGAAACTTCTCAATGATTTTTACAAGCCCTTCATCGAAATGCTGGATGACGCGAAGCAAAACCTGGAAAACATGAAGGGCATCACCGATGAGGAGACTTCTTTCATATGTGAGAAGTGTGGAAGGAAAATGCTGAAGAGGCTCGGCAAATACGGGTATTTCCTAGCCTGTTCTGGATTTCCAGATTGCAGAAACACAAAGCCGCTGCCCCTCGGCAGGTGCCCCCGGAATGGCTGCGGAGGATACGTGGTGCAGAGGAGTACGAGAAAAAAGAAGAAGTTTTACGGATGCTCAAACTATCCTGACTGCGACTTCATGACATGGGATGCCCCTGCAGCGAAGAACTGTCCCAAGTGCGAGAGCATCATGATCCAGAAATCAATTTCCGGTGAAAAATATCTTCTCTGTCTGAGGGAAGAGTGCGCATACCGGGAGCCGGTTGAACCTGAGCTGCCTCAGAAGGTGATGATGAATGTTTGATTCTGATAGGGAAAGCCATGGAAGGAGTTAAATACATGGAAGGAGATAAATATCTGAATCTCATAGAAAATCCCCAGTTCAGGGATGAGCTATCGCACTTCAAGGATTATCTAACTGTCTTGAACCGTGCTTACAACACATGCACCTGGTATCTACATGACAGCGTGCTCTTTCTCAATTACCTGGAAAAGGAGTACGGGTTGACGGATCTTGAAAAGGTTGGAAGGGAACATCTGCGCGATTTTCTCGCCCATGAAATTGCACGGGGAATTTCAAGAACATCACTCGTCCGGAGAGTTTCAGGGATAAAGAGTTTTTTCCGTTTCCTGATGCGACAGGGAAAGGTGAAAGGGGGGAGCATCATTAACGTACGAACGCCAAAGAAGGAAAGACGGTTGCCGAAGGTAACCTCCCAGGTGCAGATGCTCGCGTTGCTCACTGCTTCCTTGCCAGAATCAAAGCTGGGCAAACGGAACCGTGCGATCATTGCATTTCTCTATGGTACAGGCGCGCGGGTGAGTGAGCTCATCGGCCTGAATAGGGGTGACGTGGACTTTAAAACCGGACTCGTGAAACTCAAGGGAAAGGGGAACAAGATCAGGATCGTTCCGGCGGGGGATTACGCACTTGAGAGAATGGAGGAGTGGATTATGGTACGGGACCAACTCTCTGAAGCGGTCTTCACGTCCCTTTCGGGAAGACGACTGAGCGCACGGCACATACGGAACATAATCAATGCCGCCCTGAGGCAGGCGTGCATGAACGCGCACCTCTCCCCCCATATGTTGCGGCACTCCTTTGCGACACACCTGCTCGAAAACGGTGTGGATGTGCGAATCGTACAGGAGCTGCTCGGTCATGTGAGCCTATCAACGACCCAGGTTTACACCCATGTGAGTCGGGAGAGATTGAAGGCGCTCTACCAAAAGTATCATCCACATGCATAGATGGAGGTTTTACAGTGAAGGGAACAACAGTGATCGCCGTTGCAGGTAAGGAGAGTGTGGTCATGGGGGCCGATGGCCAGGTCACCATGGGCCAGACGATCATGAAGGGGAACGCGAAAAAGGTGAGGAGGATGTACGACGGGAAAGTACTCGCCGGATTCGCAGGATCAACTGCCGATGCCTTTGCCCTCTTCGAGAAGTTTGAAGCAAAGCTGAGTGAGTATGGAGGTGATCTTGCACGCGCTGCCGTCGAGCTTGCAAAGGAATGGCGGTTGGACCGTGTATTGAGGAGGCTCGAGGCGTTGCTCATCGTCACGGACTGCACAGCTATGTTTCTCATCTCCGGGACCGGAGATGTCATCAAACCGGAGGACGATCAGATCCTGGCCATCGGTTCAGGAGGGCCTTACGCTGCCGCTGCGGCAAAAGCATTCCTGAAGGCGGGCTCCAAACTTTCCACGAGAGATATCGTTCTGGAGTCACTGAAGATTGCTGCTTCCATCTGTATCTATACCAATGAGAACATCGTTGTTGAGGAGTTGACATGCGAAAAAAAGAAGCAGAATTGACTCCTGTTCAGATTGTTGAGGAGCTTGACAAATACATCATCGGACAGGAGAAAGCAAAGCGTTCGGTGGCAATCGCGTTGCGAAACCGTTACAGAAGGAAGAATCTTCCTGAAGAGCTTCGGGACGAGGTGGCACCGAAAAATATTATCATGATCGGACCAACAGGGGTTGGAAAAACAGAGATTGCCCGCAGGCTCTCTAATATAAGCGGAGCCCCATTCATCAAGGTAGAGGCCACAAAATACACCGAGGTCGGATATGTAGGTCGTGATGTGGAGAGCATGATACGGGATCTGACGAATATAGCGGGGAGCGATGTGAAAAAGGAGATGAGTGAAGAGGTAGAAACAATCGCGAAAGAACGGGCAGAGGAAGACCTGCTCGATATACTGCTTCCACCGGTTACTTTTCCCAGGAGGTCACCCAACCCGGAGGCGAGCGTAGAAACCGCCCCAGTGAGTGCCGAAGAACGGAGGAAGAAGACCCGCGAACGGTTCAGGGAGATGCTTAGGAAAGGAGAGCTCGAGGACAGAATCGTCGAATTAGAAGTAAAGCAACCGAGAACACAGGTACTCGGGATGTTTGCGGGAACCGGCCTAGAAGAGATGGATACGAATCTTTCGAACATGCTCGGTAACATTTTTCCGGAGAAGAAGAAGAGAAAGAAGGTCACGGTAAAGGAAGCAAGGAACATTCTCGAAGAGGAAGAGCGCGATAAGTTAATTGATATGGACAAAGTAGTGAAAGAGGCAATCGAGCGGGCCGAGCAGTCAGGGATCGTATTCCTTGATGAGATCGATAAGATCGCCCACAAGGGGAGCACTGTCGGCCCCGACGTATCCAGAGAAGGGGTCCAAAGAGACATACTCCCGATCGTGGAAGGTTCCACAGTTATGACGAAGTATGGCGCCGTGCGTACCCACCACATTCTCTTTATAGCAGCAGGGGCGTTTCATATGAGTAAGCCTTCCGATTTAATACCCGAGCTGCAAGGACGGTTTCCCATCAGGGTCGAGCTGAAAAGCCTGACTACCGAAGATCTCACGCGAATTCTGACGCAACCGAAAAATGCGCTTGTAACACAGTACTCTGCACTCATGGAAACAGAAGGTGTTAAGCTTGATTACAAAACCGAGGCGATTGAGGAGATTGCCAAGATAGCGACCTTCGTAAACTCACAGACTGAAAACATCGGCGCTCGAAGGCTTGCGACCATAATGGAGCTTCTTCTGGAGGATGTGTCTTTTTCTGCAACAGAACTGAAAGACCAGACAATTCCGATTACAGTTGAATACGTTCGTTCAAAGCTTAAAAATATTGTGGAAGACAAGGATCTTTCGAAATACATCCTTTAAGAAAGAGTTTGGCGGAGGGGGAGAGCCTGTCATTCTGGAAAAAAAAATTCGGTGTTATCAAGGGTTTTACTTTTTTTCCGAAAATGTAGGTAAGGCAAATCGAAGGAGCAGGGGTATGTTTCTCGATTCAAGTTTCATGAGAACCCAGGATCTACTGCAAAGGTCGATGAGTGCATCGCTCGTGCGCCAAGAGGTGATTGCGGACAACATTGCGAATGCGGACACCCCGCATTTTAAGCGCAGCGAGGTCGCTTTTGAGAGTGAGCTTGCGAGGGCACTCCGTTCCTTTGATCCAAATCCCTTTCCCGCAGCCATGACGCACAGAAAACACATTCCATTTTACAGACCGAAGGATTACCGGGAGGTGAAGCCGATCGTCTACCTCGATTACACTACGACCTATCGAAATGACGGAAACAATGTTGATATCGAGAAAGAGATGGTTGATGCACGGGAAAACACACTCCGGTACGTGGCTATGGCGCAGAGAACGAATGATAATTTTAAGCTGCTGAACATCGTGCTCAGATAGAAGTTAGGAAGCTGGAGGAGCCATGGGAATTTTCACCGCGATGAACATCGCATCCACTGGACTGACTGCACAGCGACTCAGGATGGATGTGGTGGCGAATAACATTGCCAATGTGAATACCACGCGTACCACTGATGGAGGGCCGTACCGGCGCAAGCGTGTGATTCTGCGGCCGAGGAATGACGAGCTTGAGTTTCGCACGCGATTACTCCCACAGGCGCTCTGGCGCGGCATGGGAGAAGGAGTCCGGGTAATAAAGATAGAGGAAGACCGGAGTCCCGAGCGTCTGGTGTATGATCCGACCCACCCAGACAGCATTCAGTCCGGCCCACTCAAGGGGTACGTGAAATATCCAAACGTGAATGTGGTCACCGAAATGGTTGATATGATTTCCGCAAGCAGAGCCTATGAGGCGAACGTAACGGTTATTCAGAACTCGGCGCAGATGTTCATGCGAGGGCTGGAGATCGGTGGGAGGTAAGGCAGGTAAGAGAATGACAGCTGAGATTTGGAGGATGGCATGTTCAATGTAAATGCAGCGAAGGGCGACATAGTACATATGATGGCAACGCACAAGTCCCACTTCGGCTTTCAAGAACCCCGGAAAGCCGCTCGAAAGAGCGAAGATTTTGTCACAGATTTCGCACAGGCAATGAAAGACGCCTTTTACAGGGTCAATGACCTGCAACACGAGTCTGATCGACTCACCCACGCCTTGGCAGTCAGGCCGGATAGTGTTGATATTCACGATGTCACAATCGCAGCTGAAAAAGCTCGAATATCACTGCTGCTTACGAAATCCATTGTGGAGCGAGTAACCCAGGGCTACAGGGAGCTTGTCAACCTGAGGTAACGCAAGGTCGGTTTCAGACCCATGGGAGGGGAAAATGGATGAATTTTTAAAAAAGCTGCTTGATAATGTAAAAAACATATACGCAAAGCTCAACCAGACGCAGAGACTCATCCTCTTCGGAATTGGTGCCCTCATCATCGTTGGCTTCGTCTTTCTCGTATCTTTCTCATCCAGGCAGACTGAGGCGCTGCTCTTTCAGTCCCCCCTCGAGCAGTACGACTTTACCCGCATTACCAATAAACTCACCGAATGGGACGTGGATTACAGGATGAGGGAGGAGAAGTTCATCGTTGTAAAGGATGAGCAGACGAGTGCATATCTGAGGATGAAGCTTGGAGAGGCGGGTGTTCTTCCGAGCGGGATAAAGGGGTGGGAGCTCTTTGATATTCAGAAGTGGACCACCACCGATTTCGAGCGGGACGTAAATAAGCGCCGCGCCATCATCGGTGAGATTACCCGCCACATACGGCTACTGGAGGATGTAGAGGATGTAAGTATTCAGGTAACAATGCCTGAGGCGGAGCTGTACCTGGACAGTGAAGAACCCTATACCGCTTCTGTGATCATTACCCCTTCCCCCTATTCAGATATTCTTACCAATAAAAAGAAGATCAAGGGAATCATCGACTTAATCGCCTCTGGTGTCGACAGGCTGAAGCCCGAAAACGTAGTGGTGACCGACAACCGGGGGAACATACTTTCCGATTTCGAGGGTGATGAGGATGTCACCTATCTCACACGGGCAAAAGAGGAGTGGAAGATAAAGGAAAAACTGAGACTACAGCTGCAGAACGAGATACGGGAGAAGCTGAAGTCGGTCCTGGGTGAGGACAGGGTTGATGTGTCCGTGGAAATTGAGCTCGACTTTGATCAGATGAAGGTCGAAAAGACGGAATTTATCCCTATCATCAAGCGACCGGACAATCCGGAGACCCCATACGACGAGACCGAAGTGGCTCTCAATGTGGTGAGGAGTGAGAAGGATACCGCAGAGCACTTTGAAGGAGTGGGCTTCGTTCCTGAAGGCCCTCCCGGTGTAGAACCGAATATTCCTCCTGGGTACAAGGAGGCAATGGGTGAAGGAACAAAATACGATAAAACAGAAAATGTCAAGAATTATGAGATAAGCCAGCAGGTTTTACACATCGAGTCATCGCCATATAAAATCGAGCGTATTTCTGCCGCGGTATGGGTGGATGGCACTTGGAAAAAGATCTACAACGAGAACGGCAAGCCAGTGCTCACGGAGACGGGGGGAATCAAGCGCGAGTACATATCTCGCACTCCTGAAGAGATGCGGAGTTACGAGGACATCGTGAAGGGGGCTATCGGGTACAACGCCGTGCGAAAGGACACGGTCGTGGTGAAGAACATTCAGTTTGATCGGGTGAAAGAGTTCGAGCTGGAAGACGCCTATCTGAAGAGACGCGAACAGATTCGAAAAACGCTTCTTTCCGCCCTCATTGCTCTGTTCGCAATATTCATAATTACCCTCGCCTACAGGGCAATCGCTCGCGAGGTTGCGCGGAGGAAGAGGATCAAAGAGGAGGAGCTCGCCCGCCAGCAGCAGCTTATGCGTGAAGCTGCCCTCAAGACTGCGGAGGCTGAGGGTGTCGTGGTCGAGCTCTCAGCAGAGGAGAAGGCGCGGCTCGAGATGCAGGAGAATGTGATGAATATCGCCAGGGAGCATCCGGAGGAGGTTGCAAAGTTGATCCGAACCTGGCTTGCTGAGGAGTAAAAGCGAGGAGGTAACCCATGGGGAAGATTCCCACAAAGCCGATCCAGAGCGTTCATGTATCAGGAGGTAAAAAAACTCTCACCGGGAGGCAAAAGTCAGCAGTTTTCCTGGTCACTTTGGGCTCTGAGATATCTGCCGAGATATTCAAGCACCTGAGGGAAGACGAGATCGAGCAGCTCACCTTCGAGATCGCTAGACTGGAAACTGTCGACCCGAGCGAACGGGACAAGGTGTTGATGGAGTTCCAGGAGCTCATGATGGCGCAGGACTTCATCTCCACTGGCGGGATCGATTATGCACGGGACCTGCTCGAAAGGGCACTGGGTTCACAGAAGGCGATTGATATCATAAATCGTCTCACCTCTTCGCTTCAGGTACGGCCTTTTGACTTCATAAGAAGGACCGATCCGAGTCATCTGCTCAACTTCATTCAGGGCGAGCACCCTCAGACGATCGCCCTTATTCTCGCATACCTGGAGCCGAACAAGTCATCGATTATTCTGGGTTCTCTCCCCGATGATATACAGGCTGATGTGGCAAAAAGGATAGCCACAATGGACAGGACTTCTCCTGATGTGCTGCGGGAGGTGGAGAGGGTGCTGGAGAAGAAGCTTTCAACCCTGGCAAGCGAGGATTACACATCGGCGGGTGGAATCGGCACTATTGTAGACATTCTGAACCTGGTCGACCGGAGTACGGAGAAGACTATAATCGAGTCTCTGGAAGAGGATGATCCGGAGCTCGCCGAAGAGATAAAAAAGCGAATGTTCATCTTTGACGACATTGTGCTCCTCGATGACAGGGCTATTCAGAAGGTGCTGAGAGAAGTCGATACCCAGGACCTCGCAAAGGCACTCAAAGGCGTCGATTCAGAAGTACAGGATAAGATATACAGAAACATGAGCAAGCGAGCGAGCAGCCTGCTGAAAGAGGACATGGAGTTCATGGGCCCGGTACGTTTGAAGGACGTGGAGGAAGCGCAACAAAAAATAGTGAGCATCATTCGGAAGCTGGAAGAAGCAGGTGAAATCATCGTTGCCCGGGCTGGCGAGGATGAACTTGTGGTGTAGCATATATTTGGGGAGGCGACTTTGGCACGTAAAATATTCAAAGCTGCTGAGGTGAAGGAGCTTAAATCAAAAGTTTTAATCACTCCCCCTCAGATCAAACGGCCATACGAGGAGGCCGAAGAGCCTGTGGAAGAGCTGGAGGAGCTGGCTGAAACGCAGGCGTTTGAAGAGGTTGAGACGGAAGAACCGGTCTCTCTCGAAGAGGAAAAAGAGAATATCCTGCAGGAGGCTGAGGATATCAGACAGGAGGCCGAGATCGAGGCAAAACGGATGAGGGATGAGGCTGAAGAAGCGGCCTTCAAGATAATGCAAAAGAATAGTGTTGATTCGAGGAAACTGAAGGAGGAGGCAGAAGAAGAGGCGAAGACAATACGTGAAAATGCACAGCGTGATGCAGATGAGTTGCTGAGAGGAGCACGGGCGAAGGCGGAATCCACGATTCAGGAGGCAAGGTCAAAGGCCTACGAAGAGGGGAGGGAAGAGGGGTACAACACGGGAAAGGAGGAAGTTGAACGACTGATCGACAGGCTGCATGTCATTTTAAACGCCGCTATCGATAAGCGGAAGGTAATCATTGAAAATACGGAACGGCAGCTTCTGGCTCTGGTTCTTTTCATTACCCGTAAAGTGGTGAAGGTGATCTCGGAATCGGAAAAAGAAGTTGTCATTGAAAATATTCAGGAGGCGCTGAAGAAGGTTCGGGGGGAGACGGAGATCACAATCCGTGTAAACCTCAAGGATCTAAACCTTACCACTAAGAATAAAAAACGATTTATTTCCTTGGTTGAGGGACTGCAAAAAATCACTCTGGAAGAGGACAGCAGAGTGGATCCGGGCGGGTGCATTGTGGAGACCTCTTTTGGTGACATTGATGCACGGATTGCGACACAGCTTAGTGTAATCGAAGAAAAGATCCGGGAACTCATGCCGGTGAAGGGATGAGTAGTAAGAAAATGTGCTACTCAATGAGATGAATAGAACAGTATTCAGAATTGTTCAAGAATCGCTTGGCGATGCCAGTCACATGACAAGCACGCACAAGATGGAACACCTATTTTCATTATCTTTACACGCTATCTCGGGCAGCAGGGGCGGCTAAATGGAGAAGAACCTGTTCGGAAGATATATGGACGCGCTCAAGGACCTGGACACCATCGTTGCCGAGGGAAAGGTGAGCAAATCGGTAGGTTTACTTCTTGAAAGCAAAGGTCCAATCGCCTCTGTTGGGGACCTCTGCCGGGTGATAATCCCTGAATCCGGCAGAAGGATTCCTGCAGAAGTGGTGGGATTTAAAAATGGAATTACCCTTCTCTTTCCCTATGATAACGACAGCGGCATACAATCGGGTGTCCCCGTGGTTTCCACAGGGAAACCGCTCTCTGCTCTTGTATCAAACGCACTTCTAGGGAGGGTAATCGATACGCTTGGAAAACCTATCGACGGGAAAGGTCCGATTCCGTACGAGCGGGAGTATCCAATATTTAATACTCCTCCCCATGTGCTCAGACGGAAGAGGATTACAGAGGCACTCGCTACGGGCGTGAAGTCCATCGATGGGTGTCTGACGATCGGAAAGGGTCAGCGTATCGGTATTTTTTCGGGGAGCGGGATTGGAAAGAGCACCCTTCTGGGAATGATCGCACGCTCCACAAGCGCAGATGTGAACGTGATCGCACTGATTGGAGAAAGGGGGAGGGAGGTCCGCGACTTCATTGAAAGGGATCTTGGAGAAAAAGGCATGGAGAAATCTGTGGTCGTGGTAGCGACTTCTGATCAGGCACCTATCGCAAGGATCAGGGGGGCCTATCTCGCGACAGCGATCGCCGAGTATTTCAGGGATAAGGGACAGGACGTTCTCTTCATGATGGATTCAATCACCCGATTTGCAAGAGCCCAACGCGAAATAGGGCTTGCCATCGGAGAGCCTCCGGCTACGAAGGGCTATACACCGAGTGTATTCTCGATTCTTCCGAAGGTTCTCGAGCGCACAGGCATGGGTGAAAGGGGATCTATCACCGGGATTTACACGGTTCTTGTTGAAGGGGATGACATTACTGAACCGATTTCCGATGCCGTACGCAGCGTGCTGGACGGGCACATCGTGCTCATAAGAAGACTCGCAGACAGAAACCAGTATCCTGCCGTGGACGTGCTGGGTAGTGTGAGCAGGCTCGCTCCCTATATCACGAGCGCGGAGCATAAGGTTGCTGTACAAAAGCTGAAGCAGGTGCTCACCTATTACGCGGATGCTGAGGATCTCATACAGATCGGTGCATATGTCAGAGGGTCGGACAGGAAAGTCGACTGGGCAATAGAGAAGATAGACGCTGTCATCGATTTTTTAAAGCAGGACATAGAGGAGGGGTTTAGCTTCGAGGAAACGGTGAGGCTGCTCCTTTCTCTCTTCGATGAGGAAAAAACGGGGAACTGAGCATGTTCATATTCAGGCTGGAGAGAGTACTGAACTTCAGGAAAAGGGTCGAAGAGGAGGCCCAGCACGAATTTTCATTAAAGAGGGCTGAGCTTCTCACAATACTGGGTCGTATCGAGGCTGAGAGGGAAAAACTCAACGCATCTATAAGAACGAATCCCCTGCGAGAGGGCGTGTTTAATGCGTACGAGCTCGTGGCGCTTGACAACTACATATCGGGATCACGGAGTGTGATCCAGCGACTTAAAGACGGTGCAAAAGCGAAGGAAGAGGAGGTTTCGTTAGCGCGCACGATACTCACAGAGGCGAAAAAGGCATCGAAGGTCCTTGAAAGATTAAAGCAGAGACGGTATGAGAAGTATCATGAGGACGAGCTTAGAATGGAGAACAACGAGCTCGATGATATCAGCCAGAAGATATCCCAGAATAAAGAGAAGCTCACTATTGAGGATATGCCAGTGGAGGAAATGTGATGTCCGACGGGAGCGTGTTCGAAAGTATAGAAAACGTGCTTCTCCGAATCGATGAGATCAAGCGAAGATTCGGGATTCGCAGAACAGACTGGGAGGTAGAGCGCAGTCCTTCCTTCCAGAAGACGCTCGAGGAGAAATCAGCGACTGCTGAAGAGCCCCATACATCGAACGCAGGGGAACCTGAAGATCAGGGTCCCTATGCAGATATCATAAAGACAGCGTCCCAACTGTACAGAATTCCCGAAACCCTTATCCAGGCGGTTATCAAACAGGAATCGAACTTTGAACATACGGCCCTTTCTGAGAAGGGAGCAATGGGACTCATGCAGCTCATGCCCGACACCGCCCATGAACTTGGTGTTGAAGATCCATATGACGTAGAGCAAAATATATTCGGTGGGACTCATTATCTGAGCGATATGATCGATCTCTATGAAGGGAATCTGAACAGGGCACTCGCGGCTTATAACGCCGGTCCGTACAGGGTGAGGGAACGTATACCGGACATTCAGGAAACGAAGAATTTCATCGATTCTGTGCTGCAACACTACAATGCCTTTTCAAAATACTCAAAAGGAGAGGTTGAATAGTGAATGTTGGATCAGCGGTCACCAATTTAATTAAAATCCTTTTTCTCCTGCTGCTTATTCTCGTGATTCTAATCGGAGGAATATTTTGGTTCGATCATCTGGGGCTTATCAACTATAAGCGGTTTATCGGGCCCTATGAAAGGTATTTGCCTTCATTTATGAAGCGAGGCGAGTCTGCGGTGGATGAACCGCTGCTCATTGAAAAGGAGTTCCTGGTAAAGAAAGAGGAGATGCTCCTCCAAAAGGAGTTGGAACTGGAGCTCAGGACCCAGGAGCTTGAGGCGTGGGATCTCTCGTTAAAGGAGAACGAGTCGAAGCTTAAAGAGGAAGCGGTAAGCCTTGAGGAGGAAAAAAAAGTACTAAGTGAGAAACTTCGTGAATACGATAATTATAAGGATAATATTAGGAGGCAGGCGGAATACTTTACGAGTATGCCGCCTACTGCAGCGGTGGAGAGGCTTGCGAAACTCGACGATTTGCTCGCAATAGACATCCTCCGCCAGATTGACACCAATGCAGCAGAGGCAGGGCGTTTGTCGGTTGTTCCTTATTTTCTCAGTCTCATGGATCCTGAAAGGGCAGCAACCCTCCAGAGGAAAATGACCAAGGTTGGGTATGACAGCGAATGATTGAAAAGATACAGCCCCAATTTCAGCCGGAATTTTCTGTTGACAATAAATTGGTCAACCTCGCCATTAAAAGCGGAGAAGAAAAGTCGGAGAGCGTATTCGCTTACCTGTTTAATCAGCTCCTTGGACCGCAGAGGGTTGAGGAAAAGATGTATCAGCAAGTGGACAGTGGGGAAAGCGGTCCGAACCAATTCTGGAAAGATGGGTATGACCAGTTCACAGAGGGGATGGGGAATCCAATTTCAAGCCGTGCGCAAGGCAGCGTACAGTCTGCGTCCGAACAGATGAAGTATGATCAGGCTCCGTCTGTCCAGACACCGGCGGAACAAAGTCCGGCCGGACAAAGTCCGGCGGAACACAGTCCGGCCGAACGGAGTAAATCTGACCGGACAGAGTCTGGCGGAATAAAGTCCGGCCAAACAAAGTCCGGCGGAACACAGTCCGGCCGAACAGAGTCCGGCCGAACTTCCTACAGCCGGGGCACATCAGCTCAAACTCTCAACAAAAGGATTCTTGCAGCTCGAGCTTCGCTAGAACGAATGAAAGCCGGTCGGGTTTTATCGTTGAAAAGCATGAAGGGACGCATCCAGAAGCACACTCTTTCATTTAAGGGTCATGAAGCGGTAAAGAAAAAAGCTTCTGGAGATCGAGCGCGCGGGCCTGCTGCTTTTGATCTGAAAAAAACTGTATCCGATTCGATTCGGAGAGGCCGGCTTTTGGCGAAGGTTATGGGCTCTCGCGGCTTTCAATACTCTCGTAGGGCAGAGGGGAACAAGAAGGAGGGAGAAACTTCGATGAAGCAGAGCGCACGCAAACGCCTGTCTGCCCTGATAGGAAGAAATGCTCCCGTGCGGTTAAAGACATCAGATAGAGCTGCAGTGCACCTCAAACAGGAAGCGGAGCAGGAAACGAGTCAAAATGGAAAGAAGGGGGGACAGGGTTGGAGAGAAATCGCATTCGTAGTGCAGCGCTATGAGAGTAATATCCCCAAAGTTCTCTTAAAACCGGATTATCATATCCCGAAAAATGCCGATGAGATATTTGACCAGATCATCAGACAGTTCTCCTTTGTAGTGAAAAAAGGGGGAGGAGAGGCCCACGTCGTACTCGAACCGGACCTGCTCGGAAGGCTAAAGATGGATATCAGACTCAATCAGCGTGAAGTGCATTCCGTCATATTAGTCGATAATCAGTCTGTAAAAGATCTGATTATTTCTCGACTCAACGTTCTTGAGCAGAGTCTTTTGCAGCACGGATTCAGCCTTGGCTCCTTTCAGGTTGAGGTAAATGATGGGGGCGCGCGATTCAGCCCTGAAAGTCACGAACAGGCGAAGAGGAGAGACAGCATTCCCGTGGAAGAAGAGACCTCACTCCAGCCCGTATTGCTGAGCGTGCCTGAATGGATTTCAACAGTGATAAATGTCACAGTTTAGGAGATGGCAATGGATGGAGCAACCATGAGCCCTGCAGAGCTTCTGAAAACGAGGCTTGAAGTGGAGGCGTTTAATAAAACTCTCATGAAGAACGGGAGGAGGGTGCAGAACACCCTCGGGAAGGAAGATTTTTTAAAACTTCTCATTGTGCAGCTTGAAAACCAGGATCCAACCAGTCCTCTCGAAGACAAGGAGTTCATCTCCCAGATGGCGCAGTTTTCATCTCTGGAACAGATGACAGAAATGAATAGAACCTTGTCGAATCTTATCATGAATTATAAATTGGGGTTGGCCAGCTCGCTTCTAGGAAAAGAGGTGGAGGTGCTGGATAGGGTGAGTGGTCAGACGATTTCCGGTACGGTTTCTGAGATCACCTTCGGTGAGGAAGGTCCGAGGATCTCCTTCAACGGAATAAGCTATAGCGTAGACGACGTCACAAAGGTTTCGTCGCAAGATTAAAAGAGTAAATCTGGGAGGGGAGATAGGGAAGTAAATATGAGAAGGAGTACACGTCCATGATGCGATCTCTCTACTCGGGTGTTTCCGGTCTGCGGAATCACCAGATCAGAATGGATGTTCTGGGGAACAACATTGCGAATGTAAACACCTACGGATTCAAGAAGAGCAGGGTTTCTTTCCAGGACATTCTCTCCCAGACGATCTCGGGGGCTGCCGCCCCAACCGCCGAGAAAGGAGGAGTGAACCCCAAGCAGGTGGGGCTTGGCATGGATATCGCGAGTATCGACAAGGTGTTTACCCAGGGGAGCCTGCAGACAACTGGGTTGAACCTTGACCTGGCGATACAGGGAGACGGATTTTTTATAATTTCGCGGGGTGAGGAACAGTTTTACACCCGTGCAGGGGCCTTTGGGCTGGATAAGAACGGAACTGTGGTAAATCCTGCCAATGGAATGAGAGTACAGGGGTGGCAGGCAGTGAAAACGGGGACTACCTACACGATCAATACGGCAGGAGACCTTGAGGATATCATTGTTCCGATCGGAGGGAAGGATCCTGCACGAGCCACAGAAAATGTGAAATACAGGAGCAATCTGAATGCAGACACTCCGCTTCTACCCATAGGACGTGCACCGACCGAGGAAGAACGATTGAATGCGGTTGTTACAACCAATATTGATGCCTATGACAGCATCGGGAACGTGCACAGGCTCACCGTTGATTTTACACGACTCCGGGGAGAGCCAAATACATGGTTGGTCACAGCATCACTGGAGGGAGCTGACGTTATCATGGACGTGGATGGTCCGAACAGGAATAATTCTAATGCGGTGGTTATGCGTTTTAATGCCCAGGGCGCACCGGTATCCATTGAGGACAGCCCAGGGGTGGCGGGTGCTCCTGTGGATGTTGTAAATGAGGGGAGGCTTGCGCTGAATATGGATGTGACCTATATCATTGACGGGACCACTCAGCGCATAACCCTCGATCTTGGCGGAGCGGATGAATATGATGGTATCACGCAGTTTGCAGCTCCCTCTTCCACCAGAGCATACGAGCAGGATGGATTTGGTCTCGGCTATCTGGAAAACTTCACGGTAGACAGCGCGGGAGTGATCACCGGTGTATATTCCAATGGTAATAAGGCGCCGGTTGCCCAGATCGCCATGACAATCTTTACAAATCCCCAAGGGCTTACGGCAGAGGGGGACAACAACTTCCGTGTGACGAACAATTCCGGGCTGCCGAATATCGGTGCAGCCGAAACAGGAGGGAGAGGTAAGATAACAGCCGGTACCCTTGAAATGAGCAATGTGGATCTTGCGGAACAGTTTACCGATATGATCGTGACCCAGAGGGGTTTTCAGGCAAACTCCAGAAGCATCACGACTTCTGATCAGATGCTTCAGGAATTGCTGACGCTGAAGAGGTAATCGGTAAAACCCTTTCTGGAGTACTCACTATCGATTTTCAAATGCCCCTCTCTGAGGGGCTGAAGTCGTTTCATCGGTGAGGTCGCAAGGTGATAAAACTAACACGTCTCAATGGGACTGAATACTGGTTGAGTCCCCATCGGATAGAGACGATTGAGAGTAAACCGGATACCACAATTACCCTGCTTTCAGGGAAAAAATTAGTGGTGAAGGAAACACCCGAGCAGATACTGAGTAGCATCGTAGAGTACAGGCGGTTGCTCGGACAGCTTGGAAATGAAGAGTAGATTTTAAAAGCGTTGGAGGCTCGGAGTTATGGACATTGCAACACTCGGCGGACTTGCGATTGGATTTTTCGTTCTCATCGTGGGAATCATTGTTGCCGGCGGGGTTGGAGGGCTCTTTCAGTTCATTAGCATATCTTCGGTTTTTATCACGATCGGAGGGTCATTCGCAGCGATTATGGTCTCTAACACGCTTGCCAGGACACTCGGTTTGATGAAGGTCGCGATGAATGCAGTCCGGGTGAAACCCATGGAAATGGGGAGAGTGATCTCGATGATTGTCACCTTCTCTGAGAAGGCGAGGAGGGAGGGGCTCCTAGCCCTTGAGGATGACCTGGATGAGCTTGAGGATGATTTTCTCAGAAAGGGGATACAGCTCGTTGTGGACGGTACCGATCCTGAAATAATCAGAAATATCATGGAAACCGAGCTCAACAACATGCAGTCGCGGCATCAGCAGGGGATCAAGATATTTGAGGATTGGGGGGCTCTTGCCCCTGCATTCGGTATGATCGGGACCCTGATCGGGCTTATCATCATGCTCGCCAATATCGAGGACAAGAGCGCCATCGGTCCCGGTATGTCAACGGCGCTGATCACCACGCTGTACGGCGCTGTGCTCGGCAATCTTGTGTTCATACCGATTGCAAACAAGCTCATTTATGTGGATGCACAAGAGATTCTGCTCAGGGAGATTATGATAGAAGGAACCCTCTCCATACAGTCGGGTGACAACCCGCGAATCGTGAAAGAGAAGCTTGTATCCTTTCTGACACCAGAAGTCCGGGCACAGGTGGAAGAGGAATCGGGTGAAAGGGAGTAATCACTATGCCGAGAGCACGACCGCATAAGCATGTGAGAAAAGGGGCTCCCCAGTGGATGCTCACCTATGGGGATATGACGACCCTGCTGCTCACCTTTTTCATCATGCTGTTTACCACGGCGGAGATTGAAGGCAAGGAGCTCCAGCTGATTCTCTCTGCATTCAGGGGATCTTTGGGAATGTTCTCCGGTGGCATGACACTATCGGAGGGTATGCTCGCAGAGCTGGGTCAGCAGATCGAGACCCTTCCCGCAAAAGAGAGAGGGGATAAGCTTGCAAAGGCGGTGGAAAAGGCGGTATCCATATTTCAGCCGGAGGTGAAGAGCAGAAAAGTAAAGGTCACCGAGGATGAGCGCGGTATCGTCATCTCTCTTGTTGCGGATGCCTTCTACGTATCGGGGAGCATCGAACTCACAGCGGAAGGGATGCAGGTGATAGACAAGATCGGGAGATTCCTGCGGGAGCCGGAGTTCGAGGGAAATCTCATCAGGGTAGAGGGCCACACCGATAATGTGCCTATACCTCCTTCAAGCCCGCTCTTTCCAGGAACGAACTGGGAGCTATCCACATCAAGGGCTGTGTTCATCGTGAAAATCCTTAATGAGGTGCACGGAATCAGTGGGAAGAATCTGAGTGCTGTGGGATACGGAGAGTTCCAGCCTGTTGAGAGTAATGACATCGAAGAGGGGAGGGCGTACAACAGGAGAGTTGAAATCGTCATTACCAGGAAAAAAGAGTTATCATAATTAGTTTCTGTTGACGACTCCGCCGGCAAAGCAGGCGGCTAATTCGCATTTTTGCCGTATATAGATATTGTTGTTGAACTAACTGACATTTAAGAAGTTAGTAATTAATGATTGAGCTGGTGAATAATCCACCAGTGACGTATATAAATATTATACAAGGGGTAACATCATGGGAGATACGGAAGAGGCTATTGAAGATATAGAGGGTGGCGCGGAAGAGGAAGAAGCGCTTGAGGCCGGTGGCCCTCGGAGGAGGCTCTTCGGTCCACCGGTCATGAAAACTTTGCTCTACGTTGCTGCAGCGCTCGTACTGATCATCATCTCTGGAACGGTTGCATACTTCGTTGCCCAAAGGGTTGGAACACCCCCGAGTCCCGAAAAGATCTCACCCGAACTGACGGAGAAGATGAAGCCGCTGTGGTATCTCGATCTACAGGATTTCAGTGTCAACACAAGCGATACAGACGAGCCGCATTTTCTGAAGGTGGCTATACAGCTTGGATACGATGAGGGGAACATAGAACTCCAGACCGAGCTGAACAAACGGCGACCTGAGCTCAGGGATATCGTGATATCGGTGGTCGGTGCGAAGAGGTATAACGATCTGAACACCCAGGACAAAAGGGAAGCCCTCAAAACGGAGCTCGTTAACCGGATCAATGCCATCCTGGAAGTGGATAAGATTAAAAAAATTGTATTCACAGAATTCGTGCTCACATGAGAAGAGAGCGGCATCAGAGGAGGAGGTACCAATCCATTTATTGATTTTTTACCGGAAAGAAGTATTATTTAATTAAGGGGATAATATTATACGGGGATAAGGGAAGATGACGGAAGTTTTGTCTCAGGATGAGATAGATCAGCTGTTGACCGCGATTTCAACCGGTGAAGTGGAGGGTGAAGAGGCCTTACGAAAAGCCGAAACGCGAAAGATCAAGATCTACGATTTCAAGAGGCCAGACAAATTTTCCAAGGATCAGATCCGGACTCTGCAGATGATGCATGAGACATTTGCCCGGTTGACCACCACGTCGTTGTCCGCACAACTACGGACGATCGTACATGTACACGTTGCATCGGTTGATCAGCTCACCTACGAGGAGTTTCTTCGGTCGATTCCCAATCCGACAACTCTTGCGGTTATTAACATGGATCCACTGAAAGGGAGCTCGATCCTCGAGATAGACCCTTCGATCACATTTACCGTCATTGACCGCCTTTTCGGTGGACCGGGTGAGGCTGCGAAGATCAACAGGGAGCTCACTGATATCGAGCTTTCCGTCATCGAAGGAATTATCGTCCGAATTCTGGGTAATCTTCGAGAAGCATGGTCGAATGTAATCGATTTACGGCCACGGCTCGGGAATATTGAGACGAACCCGCAGTTCGCCCAGATCGTTCCCCCCAGTGACATGGTAGTGCTTATCACTCTGGAAACCAAGGTTGGGGATGTAGAGGGAATGACAAACTTCTGTATCCCCTATCTCACGATCGAGCCGATTATATCGAAACTTTCTGCGCAGTACTGGTACTCCAGCATCCGGAAGGGGGGAACCACGGAGAACCTTGCCATACTGAAGAAGAGGCTGGATATAGTATTTATCGATCTAATTGCAGAACTGGGTGAACTGGAGATTAGTGTGCGAGATGTGCTGAACCTTCAGAGGGGAGATTTCATAAAGCTCACCAACACGAAGGTGGATGCAGAAATGCTGCTGAAGATTGGAAACAGGAAAAAGTTTTACGTGCGGCCTGGAGTTGTCGGGAACCATATGGCTGTTCAGATCACGAGAGGACTTGAACCCCATATGGATGAAGAGGAGATGTTTAAAGAAATAGAAGGGGGGGAATAGAATGAGTGATGGATCTCTTTCTCAGGAAGAGATAGATGCGCTTCTCCAGGGGGCAGATGATCTGGGTGGAGCCCTGGAAGCGGAAGCCCCGGGCGGTTCTTTTGCCGCCGCTCCCACGAGCGCCGATGCTCTGACAGATGATGAAATAAACGAGCTTAGGACTCTCGCATCGGAGATCGGTCGTACCATGGGAACGACACTGTCAACAATAACCGGAAAAACGGCCAAGCTATCAAATCCTACGGTGGAGGTTAGTTCCAAGGATGCCTATATCCTACAGATAACGGAGAAACCGGTTCAGATTACCGCAGACTACTCAGGAGAGTTGAGCGGGAGGCACTCCTATGTGATTACTGAAACGGCTGCGAAACAGATAGCCGCACTGATGATGGCACAGGAAGAGGAAGAGGGAGAGCTCACCGAGATGGCGCTCTCAGCGATCACTGAAGGGTTTAGCCAGATGTCCGGCGCGGCAAGTGGTGTGATCGAAGAGAATATCGGGAAACAAGTAAGGGCTGAGGGGCTGAAAGCAGAGCTCCGGGATGATCCTATAGACCTGGATCTTCCTGAAGAGAACTTTGTCAGGATCCATTTTGATTTTATGTCGAATGGAAACTCTTCCTTTATCGATGAAATCCTTGATATGGGTGTGGCAAAGTCGATTGCCGACGAGATGATGAAGAAAAAGGGAATGTTCGTGGCGCAGAGCCCTGGGACACCTTCACAGGGTGAGCCTGTGTTTCAACCAGGCATGGGACAAGCTGTTCCCCAATTCAGCTTTGGTCCTGAGCCTAAGGCAGGGTTGGGGAATGTGGGAGTACAGTCGGTGCAGTTTCCGTCCCTTTCTCCAACGGCTCCGCAGGGAATGAGCGGAAACATCGGTCTGCTGATGGATGTTTCAATGCAGCTCACCGTTGAGCTCGGCAGGACTAAGATGCTCATCAAGGATATACTCGGTATGGGAGAAGGAACTATCGTTGAGCTAGACAAACTCGCGGGGGAACCTGTAGACCTTCTGGTAAACGGCAAGCTTATCGCCAAGGGAGAAGTTGTGGTAATCGATGAGAATTTTGGTGTACGGGTCACCGATATCATCAGTCCGATGGAGCGTATCAGTAACCTGGAATAACGATCAGTATTGGGAGGGGATATTTGAAGGTAAATGGATCGTATCTGGGGAGATGGGTAATTATTCTCTGTGTTTTCCTGTGTCTGTTCTCTCCGCTCCTTCTTCACGCGCAGGATGTACTCCAACCTAAAGCGAATCAAGGGATACAGGGAAAGGGGGATCAGTCTGTCGAACTCGAGCAGCCCACTCCAAGTGAGCAGCCGGCCCGAAGGGAGAAGTTTGCACCCGGGCAGGAATCTGCTCCTTCGGACCAGGCTGTTCCTTCGGACCAGGCTGCTCCTTCGGACCAGGGACCTGCCTTGTATGAATACACTGAACCCGAGTTCGGAGAGAACAGGCTCTCCTACCCGGTCCTCGTTTTGCGAACCCTCGCAGTCCTCGCGGTTATCATCATCGGCATATTCCTGCTCTTCCGCGTCCTTGTGAGAAAAAGAAACAGGCTTGTAACGGATACAGAGATTATCAAAGTGCACGCTACCTTTCCCCTTGCTGCCAACAAGTTAATACAGGTCGTGGAAATCGCGGAAAAGATGCTGGTACTCGGGGTTTCAGATGCGAACATAAACCTCATTACCGAGGTGCAGGACAAGGAAACCATCGACAGGATCAAGGTGATGAGCAGCAAGGAGTCACAGGGGGGGCAGAGCTTCAAGGACCAGTTTATTAAGCTTCTTGGAGGGAGGGTTTTTCAAAAGGGTGGTCAGATTTCCTATTTCACGAACTATAAAAAGAGGATCGATCGGATGAAAAAGCTTTAATTTTTTTCTCTTTATGTATACATATTTATAACTTTTAAAATTTGTATTAAGAGTTTCTGTGGGAGGGGAAATGCGAAAGAGAAGATCACGGATAATACGGGTAATTCTATGCGCTGTCCCCCTGGTGATAGTGCTGTTAATCCTTATTCCCTCCTTCGCGCAGGGACAGGAACGGATACCGATTCCGAGAATCGGAATTACCCTCGATGAGGCAGAGGGGCCTCGAGATGTTGCCCTTTCCCTCGAAATCCTCTTTCTCCTCACCGTGCTCACACTCGCCCCTGCGATCATCATCTCAGTCACCTCTTTTACCAGGATCGCGATCGTCTTTTCCTTTATCAGAAGGGCGCTATCCACCCAGCAGGAACCTCCCAACCAGGTGATGATGGGGCTTGCACTATTTCTAACGATTTTCATTATGGCACCCACGATCGGCCAGGTAAATAACATCGCGATTCGGCCATATTTTTCAAATGAAATTAATGCGGTTGAGATGTACCAGAGAGGGATTGTGCCGATACGTGAGTTCATGTTCAGACAGACAAGGGAGAAGGACATCGCCCTCTTTCTGCGGCTTGGTGACCTTCCGCGACCGGCAAACCAGGCCGAGGTACCGACATGGGTGCTCGTGCCTTCCTTCATGATCAGCGAACTCACTACCGCATTCAAGATCGGGATACTTCTCTTCATTCCATTTATTGTGATAGATCTGGTGGTTGCGAGTACCCTCATGTCCATGGGGATCATATTCCTTCCGCCGGTCATGATCTCTCTCCCCCTGAAAATCGTGCTCTTCATCCTCGTGGACGGGTGGCACCTGCTCACTTTCCAGATCGTAAACAGCTTTCGTTAAAAGGAGGAGACTGTGACAGTTGGATTCGTTGCGAACCTGATAGGTCAGGCGGTTTTCCAGATTCTGCTCATTTCCGCACCGATGCTCGGGCTCGGACTCATAGTGGGACTGACCATAAGTATTTTTCAGGCAACCACGTCCATACAGGAGCAAACCTTGACCTTTGTCCCGAAGATCGTGGTTGTACTGGGTTCACTCATCGTGTTCGGGTCCTGGATCATCAACAGCATGATAAATTTCACCATGCGGATATTCGGTCTCATTCCCGATATGGTGCGATAGGAGTGCAGATGGATTTTTTTGTGAACAATTTTCAGGTTTTTCTTCTCATCTTCGCGCGTATGATCGGGATATTTTTCACAGCTCCACTTTTTTCCAGTGGCACTATACCGTTCAGAATAAGGGCTGTGGCAGCAGTGTACATCGCTGTCTGTATTTTTCCCATGATTTCCGCAAGCTTTCCACCGATTCCAGAAAATATGTACGAATATGCACTCCTGATCGGTGAAGAGGCGTTCATTGGAGTGCTTATTGGATTTCTCCTCTCAGTGATTTTTGCTGCTTTTCAGCTTGCTGCCCGTTTTTTCAGCTTCCAGATGGCGCTCGGTATCGCAGAGGTGATCGATCCCTTCTCCGAGATTGGGATCACCCTTGTCGGTCAACTCTGGACCATCATGGGATTGATGGTATTCATAGCAATAAACGGCCCACACTTGCTCGTCATGGCGGGTTTCGAGAGCTTTCAGCGTATACAGATCTTCAGTCTCGCGGAAAACAGTAAAGACGTTATGGCCGCGGTTATTGATGCGTTCGGCGCAATGTTCATCGTTGCGTTGAAGCTCTCCTTTCCCATACTTATAACCCTTTTCCTGGTCTCCGTTGTCCTGGGACTTCTCGCAAAGGCGGCACCTCAAATGAACATATTCATGCTCGGTTTTCCGATACAGATAGGTGTAGGGCTGCTCATTATGATCGTGGTAACAGGGGCAATTGCCTTCGGTATGAGCAGCGCCTTGTACAGAGCGTTTGAAAATTTGACGACGTTTATCCGTGCCTTTGCACGGTAGTATAGAAAAGGCGGATAATCTGATATGACCTTGAGTGAAGAAATGATGGAACTGGATTCCCTCTTCAAGAAACCGCTTCATCTTTTCCGCTTCGACCTTCAGCTCTTTGCAGCTGAGGACGAGGGGAGAACTGAAGAGCCCACAGAGTATAAAAAGAGGAAAGCGAGGGAAGAGGGAAAGGTCGCCAAGAGCCAGGAGCTCCCCTCTGCGCTGGTGCTGCTTTTCGGGTTTTTCATCCTCTTTCTCATATCAAAGAGCATGTTCCGGAATTCGATTCACATGATGGAGTTTTATTTAAACCTGGTGCCCAACGTTGTGGATTCTGGTGAGAATATTCTGTTTCTCTGGGAGCCCGTGTTGCCCATACTCATCAGGCTTGCTGCACCCATTTTGGGTGTTGTTTTCATCGCTGCTCTCATCGGAAATGTGATCCAGGTTGGATTGAAGTTTTCCACCAAACCGATCCAGCCGGACCTTTCACGGATAAATCCCAATCCAGCACGATTCGTGACGAAGATACTATTGTCCAAGCAGTCTGCGGTCAATCTCGCGAAGGCAATCTTCAAGATTGCTGCAATATCGGTTATCGCCTTCTTTTTCGTGAAAAAGGATGTGCATACAATCATGGAAACGGTCGACATGGGAGTTCTTCAGGCCATGTATCTCTGTTTTTCTATCGCTTTCAAACTCGTCATGATCATAAGTGGAATACTGCTCGTTCTCTCTGTCCCCGATTACCTGTTCCAGCGACACGAGCACATCGAATCATTGAAGATGACGAAGCAGGAGCTCAAAGAGGAGAGGAAGCTTCTGGAGGGAGACCCATTGCTCAGGGCGCGAATGCGAGAAAAACAGCGAGACTATGCGCGAAGAAGGATGATGCAGGAGGTTCCAAAGGCGGACGTGGTCATCACAAACCCCGCTCACTACGCGGTTGCGCTCAGGTATGAGGCCTTTATGATGAGTGCACCTGTCTGCATAGCTAAAGGGCAGGATCTCGTTGCGGAAAGGATAAAGAAGATCGCAGAGGAGAATGGGGTTGTGACCGTTGAAAACAAGCCGCTTGCGCGGGAGCTGTACAGGAGGGTCGATGTGGGAGATGAAATCCCTGACGACCTCTTTACCGCAGTTGCCGAGGTGCTCGCATTCGTTTACAAACTGAGGCGAAAGGAAGCGGTCATCCTGTAATTTTATATTTTTCGTATTTTACCGATATTATAATGAAGAGCGAGTAGTGGGAGGGGGATATGGCTGATCAGCTGAAGAGGAGAACCTGGTGGCAAAGGACTGATATCTTACTCGCGATCGGGATCGTGGCAATCGTACTGATGCTCATTGTTCCGATTCCGGCAATGCTCCTGGATTTTCTCATTGCAGTGAGTTTTTCTTTAGGTCTCATCACCCTTATCACTGTCATGTACATGGGGAAGGCTATTGAAATTTCGGTTTTTCCCTCCCTTCTTTTGGTGTCAACTGTCTACAGACTCTCGCTCAATGTTTCTTCAACCCGTCTCATTCTCCTGCAGGGTCCCGCCTTTAACGGAAAGATCATCAGGGCTTTTGGTGAATTTGTGGTTGGGGGGAACTATGTGGTGGGAATCATCATATTCCTCATCCTGATTGCGGTGCAGTTTATTGTCATTACGAAGGGGGCAACGCGAGTTTCTGAGGTGGCGGCCAGGTTCACACTGGATGCAATGCCGGGCAAACAGATGGCGATCGATGCAGATGTGTCTGCGGGATTGATTACCGAGGAGGAGGCGATTAAAAAAAGGATCGATATCCAGCGCGAGGCGGATTTTTATGGAGCGATGGACGGCGCGAGTAAGTTCGTTCAGGGGGATGTGAAGGTCGGACTTCTCATTACGGTGATCAACATCGTTGGAGGGCTCGTCATCGGAATGCTTATGCGCGGGGAAACACTGCAGGAGGCGGTTTCCACCTATGTGATGCTCACTATCGGTGACGGTCTCGTTGCGCAGATTCCCTCCCTTATGATGTCTACTGCGACAGGTATCATTGTTACCAGATCAGTCGCGATGGATGATTTAGGAACAGAGATCACTACCCAGCTTCTCAACCAGCCGAGAACGCTCTTTGTGGGCGCGGGATTTCTCCTCTTCCTGGCGATCCTGCCCGGCTTTCCGAAGATCCCGCTCATTGTGCTCGGTAGTCTTCTCGCGGTATTCGGGATCTACCTCAGGAGGGGCTTCAGGGTGAAGGAGGAGGAAAAAAAGGGTTTAAAAAAGGAGAAGGAGGAGGTGATGAGGGGACCCGAGAGCGTGCTCGGTCTGCTGCAGATCGATCCCATAGCGCTCGAGATCGGATACAATCTCATTCCCCTGGTGGACACTGAACAGGGAGGTGATCTCCTCGAGCGGGTGACAATGATCAGGAGGCAGAGCGCTATCGAGCTGGGATTGGTTTTTCCTCCCATCAGGATAAGGGATAACATGCGTCTTGATCCCAACACCTACTCAATCAAGATCAAGGGAGTGGAAGTTGGTAAGGGGATCATACGGATGGGGAAGTACCTTGCCATGAATCCGGGAAATATAAAGGAGAAGATAGAGGGAGAGGAGACTGTTGAGCCTGCCTTCGGTCTACCGGCGATCTGGATCGACGAGAGCACCCGAGACAAGGCGGAGCGGCTTGGATATACTGTTGTGGATGCCCCTTCAGTGATAGCAACACACCTTACGGAGATTATCAAGAGCTATGCGAGTGAGGTGCTCGGGCGGCAGGACGTGCAGGCGCTAATTAATTCCCTATCCAGCGATTACTCTGCGGTTGTCGATGAGGTGAAAAAGTCAGGTGCAACTGTCGGTGATGTCCAAAAGGTATTGAAGGGGCTACTAAAGGAAGGTGTATCTATTCGTGACCTTCTCACGATCATGGAGACGATTGCAGACTACTTTCCCACTGTTAAAGACCATGAGGAACTTGTCGAGCTCGTGCGTCAGGCCCTCTCTCGTCAGATATGTCAGCAATTTTCCGATCAGGAGAAAAAGATACCGGTCATCACCGTTTCCAAAGAGGTGGAAGAGGAAATCCGCAATGCAATTGTGACCACTGAAAGGGGGAAACGCTTTGCCATGGAACCGGGAGAACAGAAAAAACTTCTGAGCAGGATCGTGGAAGAGGTGAAAAAAATACGGGAAAAGGGGCTCAAGCCCGTGTTTCTCACCTCACCGGAAATTCGTGCTATATTCAGTAAGATTGTCATCTCGATTATACCGAATGCGGCTGTATTGAGCAGTTTTGAGATCGTGACGGACATACGTCTGGAAGCGGTCGGTAATATTGCATTATAATTAAGGCAGGTGGATCATGATCTACAAAACGTACAGAGCGCCAACGTATCGTGAAGCTGTGTTAAATGCGAAAATGGATCTGGGGAACAATGTGTACATTATTGGAAGAAAAGAGGTGAAGGAAGGGGGATTCATCGGCCTTTTCAGAAAATATTTCACCGAGATTACCGTTGCAAAGAGCGAGGAAAGAGGGAATGAACAGAATGTGAAGGCAACCGCTTCCTCCGCCGTGAATAATAAAGAAGCCTCCCCTTCTTCGGGACGAAAAACGCTTTTGGAGCTCATGCAGGAGAAGAGCAACGAAGAAAGAACGATACTCAATGAATTGAAGGATATCAAAAACAGATTGAACGAGCTTGGAGACCTGAAGGACCCGCGTGGTGAGAAGCTTTTTCTGGAGAAGCTGTTTAAAATTCTGAATGAAAACGATTTTTCGAGAGATTTTATCGAGCAACTCCGGGCAAAGTTTGAAGGCGAGCTGACTGTAAAGGAAGTGGATGACCCGGAAATTCTAGAAGAAAAGCTCAAAGGTTACCTGGGCGGATTGATTGAAGTATCCGGTCCTATTGAAGTCGGCAAGGGAAGGCCTACGATCGTAGTGCTTGTCGGTCCAACGGGCGTGGGGAAAACGACTACGATCGCGAAACTTGCAGCAAGCTACGGCGTGATCGAGAAGAGAAAGGTTGAGCTGATCACTATAGACTCATACCGAATAGCTGCGATTGAACAGCTCGGTAAGTACGCAGAGCTCATGCAGCTGCCACTTGCAGTGGTGAACTCCAGGGAAGAGTTTAAAACAGCCGTCATGAACAGTAAGGCCGAGCTGGTGTTCGTCGATACTGCGGGACGATCGCAGAAGAATAATATGGGCCTCGCTGAAATACGCAATATTCTCGATGGGGTAAGTGCAAACCTTGATGTTCATCTTGTGATGAGCGCGACCACGAAATACAGGGATGCCATAGATATACTGACCAGGTTTAACCAGCTCATGTATAATAAGCTCATCATTACTAAGCTGGATGAGACCAACACCATCGGACCTTTACTGAGCGTTCTGAAACCGGATAAAAAAATATCATATATAACAACCGGCCAGAGTGTGCCGGATGATATCGAGCTTGCAGACAAAGAAAAGCTTCTTTCCATGCTCACACTCGAGGAGCTGCATGCAGGATGAAACGTTAGAGTTTCGCAGGCGTATACCCCTGTCAAACTCCTAGTTTCTATCCAGTTATGGAGGTGGATATGCTGTACAAGACCGAGATGGTACAGAAGGATCAGGCTGAGAGTTTGAGACTGATTATGGCGGAAAAGAGCACTCAAACGCAGCAGATGGCGAGGAGGACGAGGATCATTACCATATCCAGCGGCAAGGGTGGAGTGGGAAAAACCAACATTGCGATAAACCTCGCAATTGCCTTTGCGGAAATCGGAAAAAAAGTGGTTGTGATGGATGCAGACCTTGGGCTTGCGAACGTGAATGTGATACTTGGAATCATCCCAAAATACAACCTTTACCACGTGATAAAAAAGCAAAAGACAATTCGTGACATCCTCGTTGATACCCAGTACGGAATCCAAATAATTGCAGGTGCATCGGGATTTTCCCAGCTCGCCAACCTTGCAGAAGAGGAGCGGGACGCCTTTGTGGAAGGGCTCAAAGAGCTCGCCTATGCGGACATCATTATCATCGATACTGGAGCAGGGGTATCACAGAACGTGCTTTCTTTCCTCCGTGCAGCTGACGAAGCGATTATTGTAACAACCCCTGAGCCCACGGCAATCACCGATGCCTATGGTATCATCAAGAGCATATCGACCGAAATGAATGGCCCCAATATCAAGCTGGTGGTTAATAGAGTACATTCTGTTATGGAGGGGAAAAAGGTTGCGGAGAGGGTTATCACGATTGCAGGACAGTTCTTGAGCATCAAGGTCAGCAACCTGGGTTTTATCTTTGAGGACAGCTCGGTGCAGAGGGCGGTGATAAAACAGGATCCCTTTATCAAGAGTGCGCCCAGCTCTAAGGCCTCCCAATCGATAAAGCACCTGATGAGCAGGCTGGCAAATATTGAATACAGGGATAATGGGGGTTTTGGGAGATTCATTAAGAGCATATTTGGGGGTCGGGTTTGAAATATGGATTTGAAATACGGATTTTTAAATACGGGTTTCAAATACGGGTTTGAAATACTGATTTGAAATACGGGTTTGAAATACGGGTTTGAAACGTGGCGCTGGAATAAATACAATTAATTATTAGATTTTTGATTCTATCATATTTGATTTTTATACTCACGGCTGGTATAATTTGAATTGGGATGTGTAATTTATTAATTGATTTTTAAGGTGGAAGGAATATTTTAAATTCAAGCATGGAGAGAGTCAGGTTTTTTAATGAAAATAGGGTTTCCCTGTATGTGATAGGGGGAGCCTTCGTTCTCTCATTGATTCTCGGGATGATCAGGGGAAATCCCGGCGGAACAGTGTTGATGAGGGCCTTCCTTTCAGCCCTGCTCTTTGGTATCATATTTCAGGGAGGGATCTACGTACTGAGAAGATATATACCGGACCTTGTGAGCGACAATGAACAGGCCGAAGAAAAAATGACCGCCGAAGAACAGGCAAGTGATACAGGGAACATGATCGACTACCAGGTAGGAGCAGAGGGGGAGACACTCCCTGTAGATCTTGCGCTTGATGAGGACCGGGTCCAGAAGGAGGGGGGTGGGGAGACGCCCGGCGAAAGTGAAGAAGGTGAAGAGGTGCTTGCTGGTGAAAGTCTCGCACCGGAGGGAATTGAAAAAGAATCAGGGGACGCCGTGCTTGGTGAACTTCCTTCCCTTGAACATCTCTTTAATGAAACGGAAGAAGCACCTCAGGAAAGCGAGGGAAAAAGAGAAGTGGAGAGGGGAGGCCGTTCCATCCACTCCGATTACATTCAGATAGGAGATGCGCACATTCCCTATGAACCAAAGGCGCTCGCCAAGGCCGTGAAAAAGGTTATGAATGAAGATGTTAAAAGATGAAACACTTGTGAGTCAGTTTATGCAGGAAACGGGCTGTGATCAGGATCTTGCTTCGATGTTGCTGAAGTTTACGGATGGTGATCTCGACGGAGCCCGACGGATATTCAAATCAGTTCCAAAAGACATCTTTGTCATCAAGGTGAAGTTTGTAACCGCGATAACGGGAGCATATGGTACCTTTCTCTTCTGCTTTGATGAAAAAGAGAATCAAATAACACGATTTATTTCCATCATCTCTGATAACAAGGATATTGGAAAGCTCGAGGTAACGAAAGGGTGGCGCGATTTCGAGGAGGAGCTGTATAATTATCTGAAGCGTACGATTATTGATAACTTACGGGTGGAGCAGCTTGAAAAATCCATCCAATCAAAGGAGTTTCTAAAAAAAATCGGGGCGGTATTAAAATCAGGAAAACAGTGGAAGCGCGAAACTGTGCAGAATCTTCTAATCGGCCAGCTGTATAATATTTTTCCAGATTCGAATATTGCGGTGAAGTTCGATATAGAGACTACCGATGCCTTCGAACTCAACAAGGCCTATCGTGGGGAGGGGGAGGAGGCAGAGGAAGTCGAAGAGGTAGAGAACAAGAACAAAAAGGAAGCAGAGGAGAGGAAGCATCCGAGAAGGGGAAGAGATCAATCGCTAATTGTTTTGAAAGTTGCGCCTGTATTGTCGCCTGTGAAGGGCACCGAGGCCCGGTCCTTGGAGTACGGAGATGAGATCCAGGTTCGCATAACCGATGAGCGGGATATTGCCGATTACCTCTCGGGGCTCATCGGAGGCAAAGTGCAGGGAGAGCGGATAGGGGTGATCTCCAGGGTTATAGAGGTTCAGGAACTGGATGAGGGGTATGTTTCAGTTCTTACCCAATTCGGCCCTGGAATACTTGGTCTTTTCAGGGTCCTTGGTGAGGTGAAGGTCACCACCGGTGTGGAAGTCGAGGAAGAAAGAGTGGAGTATGATACAAAGAGGAGAGAGGTCAATCCCTTCATCGTGGTTGGGGGTATCGTACTCGGTATGATTCTCTTTGTGTTGCTGCTGTTCCTGTCGCGATAGGAGAGGTCTATTTTATCCGATTGGAGTGTGAAAGTGTTCGAAGGAAAGAGTGAAGAGGAACTTTGGAAAATATATAAAAAAACAAAGGATCCCAAATTACGGGAGCACTTTGTCAATCAGTATGCTCCTCTTGTGAAGTATGTTGCGGGTAAAATCGCAATCGGAATGCCCCAGAATGTTGACTTCGACGATCTGGTTGGGTACGGGGTTTTCGGGTTGCTGGACGCAATCGACAAATTCGATCCAAGTAAGGATATCAAGTTCAAGACCTACGCGGTAACGCGCATCAGGGGTGCGATATACGATGAGCTCCGATCCATCGACTGGGTCCCCCGTTCGGTACGGCAGAAGGCGAAGGAGCTCGAAAGGGTCATTGGAAAGCTGGAAAACCGACTTGGTAGATCTGCAACCGATGATGAAATCGCAACCGAGCTTGGAATCAATGTAAAGGAGCTGCACACCCTTATTTTGAAGATATCCGGTGCGTCCATACTCTCTCTTTCTGATGTATGGTACGTGGGAGATGAGAGCGACCGAGTTTCCGTTATGGAAACAATCGAAAGTCCGAAGAGTCTCAACCCCGATGTGATCGTAGAGAGAGAAGAGATAAAAAACATAATTGTAAAGGCGATCAGTGAGCTCCCGGACAAGGAGAAAAAGGTGCTCATTCTCTATTACTATGAAGACCTGACACTGAAGGAGATAGGTGAAGTTCTTCAGGTCACTGAATCCAGGATTTCACAGCTGCATACAAAAGCGATCATGAGATTGAGAAGTAAGCTCATGAACATAAAAAAAAGCATGGTGATTTAAATGACGTCATTTGAAAAACTCAGAGAGGCCCTTCAGGATCTGAGCTTTGAATTTGAAGAGGAGAATGATAGAAACTCCATCGAAGTGGAGGCATTCTCCATTGAGGAAGGCCTGCAGAAAGCCAGCGACATACTTGGTGTTAGCATAAGCGATCTGGAATACGAAATCATCGAGCATGGAAAGAAATCACTCTTCAGCAAGCGTCCGTACAAACTAATGGTTTCCATCACTCCCGAGCAGCGTTTACCAGCGAGCTTCGACGTGTTGAGTGAAACCCCGAAGGAGCAAACAGAGATCTTAAAACGGGATATGGACGGTAACTTTCGAGTGAAGGTCTCGAGAATCGGTGCCATGCTGAAGGTTACGCCACCAAAGGGAAAGGGTGCGCGAGTGCGGGTTGAGGATATCCTCCTCACATTGAAGGAGAAAGGAATCACGAACTTTGATAAATCGAAAATGGCGGCGATTGTCAGAAACGCCACTGGTGAATATACCAAGATCGGGGATTTTGTTACAGATGAAAGAAATGATGGAAGGGTTCTTATCGAAGTTTCAGAGGATGAGATGAAGGCATTTATGACCATCATCCCACCTAAATCCAGGGGAAGGGACGTTGACATCGATGATGTGATGGAAGCGCTGGGCGAAAAGGGTGTTGTAATCGGTATAAAAGAGGATGTCATTAAAAAGACGCTTGAAGATGAAGTGTACAACGTACTCACTCCTGTGGCAGAGGGTCTAAAACCCGAGAACGGCCAGGACTCGAAGATAGTGTACAACTTCAGGACCGAGAAAAAGGTCCAGCTCGAGGAGGACGAAAAGGGACAGGTGAACTTCAAGGATCTGGACCTGGTTGAGAATGTTGTAGCAGGGCAGCTCCTCGCTACAAAAATACCGGCGACTGAGGGAAAGCCGGGAAGAACCATCACCAATGGGTTACTTGATGCAAAGCCGGGAAAGGATGTGGAACTCAGTGCAGGAAAAAACACGGAGCTCTCTCCCGATGGGATGAACCTCATCGCAACAATCAACGGGCAGGTCATTTTTGCGGCTGGTAAGGTGGTTGTTGAGCCAATCTATGAGATCAAGGGTGATGTGGACATGCACACCGGGAACATCCTCTTTCTGGGGACGGTGATCGTAAAGGGAAATGTGGAGGATGGGTTTTCCATCAAGGCCGCAGGTGACATAGAGATACGGGGATCTGTGGGTAAATGCCTGCTGGATGCTGAAGGAGATGTCAACATTAAACAGGGGATCATGGGAAAGCTTGGCGGAACCATAAAGGCAGGCGGTTCTATATGGTCAAAGTTCTTGGAGCAGGTGAACGTGGTGGCGGATAAAAATGTTTTCGTCCAGGATGGTATCATGCACTGCCAGGTTGATGCCACGGAAAAGGTGGCGTGCTTCGGAAAGCGAGCTACGATCGTTGGCGGAAGGATCAGGGCTGGTGAAATCGTAAACACAAAGACCCTTGGTTCCGTTTCATTTACCGAAACGATTGTAGAGGTTGGCGTGGACCCGAAATCGAGGCAGAGATTGCACGATCTGGAGAAAGAAAAAGCTGGAAATGAAGAGGCCCTTGAAAAGCTCAATGCAAACATTCAGACCCTGCAGAACCAGCAGAAGATCAGGAGGAACTTATCAGAAGAAAAACAGGAGCTCCTCGAAAAAATGCTCGCCTCAAGAGAGGAGGGAAACGTCCGGCTGACTGAAATCAGGGAGGAAATGGACGAGCTGAAGTCCTATCTGAAGCTACTGAAAACAATCGGGAAGGTATCCGTATCGAAGAATGTTTATCCGGGTGTCAGGATCGGGATAAAGGATACCTACTATGACGTGACGAATGAATTCAAGTATGTCACTTTTGTCCTGGATGGGGCTCGTATACGGATAAAGAAGTATGAAGATATTAATATTGACGAGCTCGTGGGGAAGAGGGTAAGATAAGTGTCGATATTACCGATCGATATGCAGGCAATCATGCTGCGGATGGAGAGCATCAGCAAGTATCAGCAACAGCATCAGGAAGGGGTTATCGCAGCTCAAATGATGAAGGGTGATGAGCTGAGTAGGCTTGCACAGCTTGCCTCATCGCGAGTGAACGATGTGAAACCCCATCCGGAGGGCAACGCGAAAATCGAGGAGAAGGGTCCTGAAGGGAAGAGCAGGAGAGAGCAGGCCGAAGAGAAGAAGCATGCAGGTACCCAAAAAAAATCCGCTGAGTCAGAGTTCGAAGATCCCTACAAAGGGACCATTATAGATACAATACGATGAGCTTTGTCTACGTCCTTCTCATCAACCTCATCCTGCTTTTTATTTTCTATGTGGTGCTCAACCATAAAATCAATAAGAACAGCACGTCTGCTCTGCTTGACAGGTATGCACGGGAAGTAGAAAACCTGATCGTGGAACTCAACCGGACGGTGGATGATCTTCTCAATCTCTCTGAGGAAAGGATCAACGAGCTTAAGAAGCTCATAAAAAGGGCGGAAAAGCTGCTAAAGAATCAAGGGGTGAAAAAAGCAATTCTTGCGGAGGAAGGTGAATCAGTCTCTGCTTCCCGTTCTTCGAACCCTGCAGACTCTTCGAGTTCATTAAACTCTTCGAAGATTTCAGACTCGAAGAGTCTGATGGAAAAGACCGGGCATCTCCTCGCTATGGGCCATACAAAAGATGAAATTGCTGACATACTGAAGATCAACAGAGCGGAGGTGGATTTCCTCGAATCACTGCTCAACAAAGGGAGATGAGGCTTAAAATACTATTGACAGAAAAAAAATTTGCATTATCTTTTAGGGTACTATAAGCCCGGGTGGTGGAATTGGTAGACACGCTAGCTTGAGGGGCTAGTGGCCGTTAGGCTGTGCGAGTTCAAATCTCGCCTCGGGCAGGAAAACATCCGGTTTCCTGGTCTTTGATATAAATTACACAGCATTATTTAACACTTCCTAATGCCCCCGGTTTTCCTCCTTTCTCCGGGGGCGCTTTTTTCCCTCACTATGTCCGTATAGAGTCTCAGACATTGTTTATCACTTGACAGAAATACAAAATAAAGATAATCTATTGAAGCCATATATAGTTTAGGGGTGACATATGAGAAAAAAAATATTACTAGTGCTTGTGGTTTTCACCCTCGTCAGCGGTCTTGTCTTTGCAGGCGGAGAGAAAGAGACCGTTGGTGTGGTTAAGCTTGTCATTGCATCCGACGCAACCTGGCCTCCCATGGAGTTCGTGGATGAAACGACCAAGGAGATCAAGGGATTCGACATCGATCTGATGAAAGCCGTGGCCAAAGCGGGAGGGTTTGAGGTCGAGTTCAAGAACACTGCCTGGGACGGGATCTTCGCCGGCCTCGCGGCGGATAAGTATGATGCCATTATCTCTTCGGTCACGATCACCGAGGAGAGGAAACAGGAGATGGACTTCTCACAACCCTATATAAATGCAGGGCAGATTCTCGTCGTTCAGAAGTCCACCAAGGGAGTGACAACACTCGCAGATTTAAAGGGAAAGACCGTGGCCGCACAGATCGGGACCACAGGGTCCTTTGAGATTGAAAAAGTACCGGGAGTGAAATCCAAAACCTACGATGAAATAGGCCTGGCCTATGAGGACCTAGTGAACGGGAGAATCCAGGGTGTTGTGGCGGACACACCGGTTGCAGCCGACTACGCACTGCAGAATGAGGCCTATAAGGGAAAGTTAAAGATCGTGGGAGAGCCCTTTACCGAAGAGTATTACGGGATCGTTTTGAGAAAGGGCAATACCGAGGTTCTGAACATGATCAACGCAGGGCTTGACAAGGTACTGAATACAGATACCTACAGGAACATCGAGAAAAAATGGCTCAGATAGTACCTTGAGGATATTCTCATTTTTCTGATTTTATCTGCCTGGTTTTAATCTGAAGTACTGATTCTCATGAGAGGGGAAATAGGACGGCCCCTGGTCGTCCTATTTGTGCGATATAAGACGGTAATCCAGATAGAGATCATTGAGGAAGGGGGAGTGAAATGGGAATTGATGCCAAAGAGAGACGGGTGCATGGGATCCAGAGGGAAAGGATACCCACCTCTGACAGCACGCTCATTCCGGAAAAAGGGAAAAGAGACATTTTTTCCGCGTGGCGGATCTCATTTTTCGGAGCCATCGGTTTACTGATTTTTCTCACTGTGTTTTCTCCTGATCCCTATGCTCGGATTCTCCGTTTTCTTCCGGACGGGATCGTGAAGACCTTTCAGGTGACCGTGCTCTCCATTCTGCTTGCCCTTGTTATCGGATTGCTCGCAGGGCTCGGAAGAATTTCGAGAGTACGTCTGATCAACAGGATTGCAACCGTCTATGTTGAAGTGATTCGGGGAATACCTCTACTCGTTCAGATTTTCTATATCTACTACGCCCTCGGCAGGATCGTAAAGCTACCGGACATTGCTTCGGCCATCATCGCAATGTCCATCTGTTACGGTGCCTATATGGGGGAGATCATACGGGCAGGAATACAGGCTATTCCCAAAGGGCAGATGGAGGCTGCACTCGCACTCGGGTTCTCCCGGGGAAAGGCCATGCGCTATATCATTTTGCCACAGACGATCAAGATCATACTCCCACCCATCGGGAATGAGTTCATCGCCCTCCTAAAAGATTCATCCCTGGTTTCGATACTCGCAATATCCGACCTGCTCAGAAGGGGGCGAGAGTTCGCTTCCCGCACCTTTGAGTACTTTGAGACCCTCACCGTGGTCGCCCTGGTGTATCTTATCCTCACACTCTTTTTTTCATATCTCGTGGGAAAAATGGAGGAAAGGCTGAATAGAGATGTCCGATAAGGTTAAGATCAGAATCGAAAAAGCAACAAAGATATTCGCTGTATATAAAAGAGATGCGGAGATCGATGAGCGGGCCGCAAGGAAAACCGCGAAAATGGAGAAGTCTCACCTCTTCGCGCTGAAGGACTTGAACCTCACTGTCAATCGAGGCGAGGTCGTGTTGGTGATCGGGCCTTCGGGGAGCGGTAAATCCACCCTATTGCGCTGCATAAACAGGCTCGAGCGGCTCACGAGCGGTGATATTTTTATCGACAATCTGTGTGTAACAGACCCGAAAGCGGACATCCGAAAGGTGAGAGAGGAGGTGGGCATAGTGTTTCAGTCCTTCAATCTCTTCCCCCACCTCACCGCTCTCAGAAACATCGCGCTCGCACCCATTGTCGTGAAGGGAATGGAGAAGGAAAAGGCCCACGAGAAGGGGCGTGCGCTTTTGAAGAGAGTCGGTCTCGAGGACAAGGAAAACTCTTTCCCCGTCCAGCTCTCAGGAGGGCAGCAGCAGCGGGTGGCAATTGCCCGCGCCCTTGCAATGGACCCTCATGTGATGCTCTTCGATGAGCCTACTTCTGCGCTCGATCCGGAAATGATAAAAGAGGTGCTCGATGTCATGCTCGCCCTTGCAAAAGAGGGGATGACCATGCTCGTTGTTTCCCATGAGATGGGGTTTGCAAAGGCAGCTGCCCACAGGGTTGTATTCATGGATGAAGGGGAGATAATCGAACAAGGACCACCGGACAAGATATTCAATAATGCCGAATACGAAAGAACGAGACGTTTTTTAAAGCACATCCTATAAGCAAACGCGTCAAACCGGCCGGATTAAATGGACAGGGTCTTTTCGGCTTAGATTTTACTCCTCTTCACAGCTCTCCGCAAAAGGGATGAAACACCTCGATGCTATGAATGCGAGCGCCCGTAGGCGCCTTTCCAGAGCCCCTGTAAAAAAGAACGGGCGTTCACTCCGAGCACTCTGTTATTGTATCCACCCTCCTGAAACACCAGTGTTGGAAAACTGAGCTCACCGATGATCTTTCCGTTTTTTACAAGATCTTTTGCACTGAGGCTCCAGGTTCCAGTGGGATCACCTTTCGCGGTGTCAAGACCCAGGAGCACGATGAGGAACTCGGGCCTGAACCTGATAATCTGTTTGACCGCCTTTTCGAGCACCTCCCTGTATGAGTGTCCATCCGTGTGCTCGGGGAGGGGGTAGTTGAAGTTGTACCCCTTTCCGTTTCTCTCGCCCGTTTCGTCCTTGAATCCGCTGAAGTATGGGTAAGTAAAATTTGGATGCCCGTGTATGGAGATGGTGAGAACATCTGAGCGGTTGTAGAAGATGTCCTGCTGTCCATTCCCGTGGTGAAAGTCCACGTCGAGCATTGCGACCTTGCCCTGTTTGCTCAGATACTGGGCTGCGACCGCTGCGGAGTTGAAATAGCAGAACCCTCCGAAGGTCTGGTACTCTGCGTGATGGCCGGGTGGCCGGACAAGGGCGTATGCAAGACGTCTCCCACCCAAAATCGCATGGGCTGCAGTGAGAGCGCAGTCCACCGCACCCCTTGCTGCGAGATAGGCGTTACGGCTGATGGGGGTGAAGGTATCGATGCAGTAGTATCCCGCCCTTACGACGAGCTCCTTTGGGGGGCGGGTTGCATTCCGGATGGGGAACACGTAAGGATATACCGATTTGTCGGGCGGGAGAATCTCGGACAGTTTTTTCAGGTAGTCGACAAACCCATTGTCATGGACTTCCTTGATGTAGTTTTCCGAAAAGTGCTTTGCTTCGGCTCTCAGAAAGAGTGAGGTGCGTTCGATTTCATCGAGGATCGTTCCTAGTCGAACCGGGGATTCCACGTATCCCCTGGTCCTGACATGGTGTATGCTGTGCGTCTGGTTTACCACCAGGAAAATCTTTTCGTCCTCGTGGATCACGCTGCTTACCGGTATGATGCTCTCCTCCCTGTAGTAGCGGGGCTTGCGAATCCGCACCGGATCATCGATGAAGGACTCCACCACCATCTGCACGTAATCCTGGGGGCATTCTGCCGCATACTTCCTCTCAAGGATCGCTTGAGCGATGCTTCTGGCCGCATCCCGCCGGAGATTAACAATTCTCCCCAGGGGATCAAATGCGAGATAGGGAGGGTTGTCATCTCCGGGGGTGAGGGGTGTTTCGTATTTCGTGTTTGCAATCGGTCGTGCTCCGTACCGTTCATAGAAACGGATTCGGGCTTTGTTCTGCCAGAGTGTTTTCGGGTCTCTACAGAGTGCAGGATCATCGGGGAGAAGCTCGAAAAAGAGGCCGATACAGTTCATACTCAACGCTTCTTCACGCACCCTCTCGTAGAGGGCACCACCGATCCCTCCTCCAGTGCTCTGGCGCGTCGTAGCGATATAATCCAGATAGCAAAAGTTGAGGTCGGGAGCATAGGAAAGGAGTGCACACCCCTTGACGTTACCGTAACTATCTTCTACCACAAGGAGCACGGTTTTAAAGCGATACTTCAGGGG
>SMTZ1_10000386_pt1 | contig 40566 bp, 26 predicted proteins | sample DeeMarSWOR136_30_FD_25667 | JGI IMG/M metagenome (IMG submission 25667)
CGATCATCATACCCTCTCCTGTAATTCCCCTCTCCTTAAGCGACCGGGCGATCCCAAAATCCATAATCCGCGCGTTGCCCTCTTCGTCGATCATGATGTTCGAAGGCTTGAGGTCGCGGTGGACGATGCCCAATCTATGGGCTTCAGCTAATCCTTCGCATATTTGCTCGGCCAGAAAGATGGTCTTTCCTATGGGCAACAGCCCGAATCTCCTGATGGAGCTTTTGAGATTTTCTCCGGCGACATACTCCAAAGTGATGTAATAAGTCCCCTTGTCCTCGCTCAGGTGGTACATCCGTCCGACATTCTTATGGACAATCTTCCGGGCGATTTTCAATTCGTTGCTGAACCGCTCCAGAGTTTTCTTATCCGACGCGATTTCCGGCTTGATGAGCTTGAGCGCGACTTCCTCGTTGAGTTTCTTGTCTAAGACTCTATAAACCTTGCCCATACCACCTTTGCCCAGCTCTTCGATGATCTGGTAGCGGTCGGCAAAGGTAGAGCCCGTTGTGAGTTCTTTGATGGGAGCTTGAAGAGTCTCGGTCTGAGAAACGGAGATGTCCTTGGCTAAAGGAAGCTCGGTCCCGCACTTTCCGCAATAAAAAGTATCAGCGGCATTCTCAAATTTGCATTTGGGGCATTTCATGGCCATTTGACCCTTGCTGTCTTAAATCTTAGCTAGGGATTCTTTTTAGAAGTCCCTTAAGCAAACCTTGAATCCCCAACTTATCAGCCCATATTTTTAGATAATCGAAGTCCAGGTTCTGCTGAATTTCTAAAATCCCGAATGCATCTTCCAGATGCTTTTGAATCTCTGATTCTTTAAACCAAAGAATCTTTTTTAAGATGACGTCTTCCGGAGAAGAAAAACAAATCTCTTTCCCTCCATAACTATGCTTTTGCTTTCTTTCAAACCGCTTCCTATCGAATTCGCTCGCCTGGAATATCCAAAAATCGACTTTGATTCCAGAATCAAAATGGATCATATTGAACATGCTCTGCGTATCCAGAGCATTCTGGATGGCTTCCTGACTGATGTAAAACTCATCTTGAAAAGCCTTCATAAGGCTGGAAATCTGTTCGGGTTTGATCGTCACCACAAGGTCGAAATCATGGGTGAGCCGAGGCCTTCCATAAAAAATAACAGCGATTCCTCCTGTTATCATATAGGGAATTTTGAGCCGGCGTAATTTATCGGTGACTTTTATCAGCAGGTCTTCTTGAATCATATCCGAACCTTTTGAATAGAATCTTATTTAATTCCTCATCTTCGATATCCGGATTTTGCTCCCTTATGCTTTGCCGGCATAAGCTCAAAGCCATTTCATAAAGTTGGAAAGCGATTTTGAGCTTTTTCTCGCCTGGCATCTTTCTTAAGATTTCAAGATAAATCGGTTCTGTTTGGGGACATATTTTCTGATAGGCCGACAATTCCCCAGAACCAGATGTCGTTATTCCGGCAGTAATTTGTGATTTCTCCCTTTATTCTGATTTCAACTAGGGATTCTATAGCACATAAAATATTTGCTGTCAAAAACGGTGTCTCGAAATCTATTTTTCAAGGCCGATTCTTCTCAAAAGGTCGGTGAAACGCGGGTCGGAGCGCACAGGGTCAAACCTGTGGTGAGTTTTCAGAAACTCTGCTAAAATTGGGTCGCGCTCTCGGAAGGCTTTTTCAAGCCAGACAAAGACCTGGTCCTTTTCTCCAAAAGCTGCAAAAACCCACGCTATGCCTACAGAAGAAACATAGTTTCCCTTTGAATACTCGATTATATCGTTGAATATTTTCCGGGCCTCTTCTCGTCTCCCCATGAGCGCATAGCAACCTGCGATAGCAATGTCCCCGGCTTTAGATTCTCCACTTAGCTCGATGAACCGAAGATAACACCTGACAGCTTCTTCGTATTTCCCCATCGCTTCATAAGCCCATCCAAGATATAAGTGCGTTATAAAATGATTCGGGTCTACTTCAAGCGCTTTGTTCAATTCTTCGAGGGCCTGATCATATCTGCGTGCAAAATAAAGGTGAAGACCCACATTTGCGCTTATTCTGGGCGCTAAAGGGTCAAGATTGCGAGCTATTTTAATCTCTCTAATTGCCTCCTCGTGTCTGCCTAAGCTCGATAAAAGGAATGCATAAAATTGGTGGGCCGTAGCATAGCCGGGATTCAATTCAATCGCCAGCTTGAATTCTTTCTCAGAGCCGACAAAATTCCAGTCATAATCCTTCATAATCTCTGCAAGAGAAGTGTGAGCCTCAGCGAGTTTATTATCTTTTTCCAGGGCCTTCAATGCTGCTGCCTTAGCTTTGGGATACGCTTTTTCGGCTGGCCAGAAGCCATTGTTTCCTAGAATAGAGTAAGAGTCGCTCAAGCCGGCATAAGCCAGCGCGTAATTCGTGTCGATTTCAATCGCTTTCTCGAAATATTCAATAGACTGCATTAGTTTTTTTTTGCCCCGCTTGTTCCAAAAATTTCGGCCCTGCAGATAAAGGCTATAGGCCTCGAGATTCTCGGTATAATTCTTGATGAGAAGCGCGCCTTTTTCACCCAGGAGCATAATCTTCAGCGCTGCGACTATGGCTTTGGCGATATCATCCTGAATGGCAAATATATCGGCCATTTTGCGATTGTAGATCTCAGACCAGACCTGGCGGCCGTCCTGGACATGGCTGATTCGGGCAGTGACCCGGAGATTGTCTCCGGCAACCTGGACACTTCCTTCAAGCACATTGTCCACACCGAGCTTCTGACCGATCTCACGGATGTCCTGGGTTTTCCCTTTGAAGAAAAATGACGAGGTTCTGGCAGGAACCCAAAGGCCTTCGATGTTTGTCAAGGCATTGATGAGCGCTTCAGAAATTCCATCGCACAAGTATTCATTGTTCTTAGCCTGGCTTAAATCTACGAAAGGAAGCACCGCAATTGACTTTTTGGTGGAGGCTGTGGGCGCTGCTTCTTTTTTAGGGATAATCTTCCAGATGACGATCACAGCTATAACTAGGAACAAAACTCCAAGAGCGGGCAGAAGAACTCTTTTCAGGCCAAAAGTGACGGTGATTTCTCGTGAAGTGAACGGCTTCTTCTTCGGGGTGACAAGCTCGGTCGTCGGCAGGCCTTGTTCGATTTTCTCCAGGTCATCGTCGAGTTCCTCCGCGCTCTGGTAGCGTTTTGCCTTGTCTTTCTCGAGGCATTTGAGGACGAGCCGACAAAGGTCCTCGGGAATCTGGGCGTTGAGCTGACGCGGATCTCTCGGCAGCTCGCTCTTGTGTTTGACGCCGATCGTAAACGGTGTATCGCCCTCGAACGGCACCCGACCGGTCAGCATTTCATAGAGAATGACCCCCAGGGAATAGATATCGGACCGTTGATCGACTTCTTTCCCCTCGACCTGCTCAGGGCTCATGTATTCCGGTGTCCCGATCATCACCCCTGTGCCCGTTATGCCCTTAGCCGTAAGCGACCGGGCGATCCCGAAATCCATGATCCGGGCATTTCCATCCTCGTCCACCATGATGTTCTGGGGCTTAAGGTCGCGATGGACAACACCAAGATGATGCGCCTCGGCCAAACCTGCGCAGACCTGCCTCGCGATCGACACGGCCCGGCCCGCCCCGAGTTGGCCCGTCTTCCGGATGAGCCTCTTCAAGTCTTCGCCCGCCACGAACTCCATGGTGATGAAGGTCGTGTCCTCGGCCTTGCCCAGGTCGAACACCCGGCAGACGTTCCGGTGGCTGATCTTCCGGGCGAGTTTCAGCTCGTTCGAGAAGCGCTCGACGGTTACTTTGTCCAGGGCGATCTCGGGCCGCAGCAGCTTGAGGGCGATCTTCTCCTTAATGTCGCTGTCGAAGACCTTGTAGACCCGCCCCATGCCCCCTCTGCCGAGCTCTTCGATGATCTGGTAGCGGCCGGCAAAAGTCGAGCCAGTCGCTAGCTCTTTGATGGGGGTTTGGAGAGTCTCGGTTGAGGTGGATTTCGAGGATGCGATTCCGAATTCCAAAGATTTCGGTTCATGTCCCCCGAGCTGGGCCCCGCAATCTGCGCAGAAGCGGGATGTCTTGGGATTCTCAGCTTGACACTTGGGGCATTTCATGCAATTTCCTTTAGGTCCCTAAGGCGGAAAGCCGTTTCTTTGCATCTGCGACCTCGGGCCGGCCGGGGTCAGCATCTTTCCAGACCTCCAGGAATTTTTGATATTGCTTGCGGGCCTCGTCCGCCAACCCCTTGTCTTCATAAAGCCTTGCCAGCCGGTAATGATAGATCGGCGGGATAAGCTGCCGGACCTGATTCGCCGGGTCGATGGTCATCAATCGTCCGTACTCGGCAATGGCCTTGTCCGTCTCTCCCATCGCCTTGTACGCCCTGGCCAGGGTATCTTTCTCGACAGGCAAGTTATAGGCGAAATAGTCTGTTAAATCACGTGTCGTAGGTATATTAAAGCCAACAGACTTGACCAGGATTTCGACGGCCTTTTCTGGTTTGCCCTCGGTGAGGTAAATCTCTCCCTGGAGGCATTCAAAGGTCTGGACAACCCACCCCCTTAGCAAGCTCGATGTTCCGGAGCCCGGGGGCAAGGAGTACTGGGTGAGTTTCGCCTTGGCGGATTCAATCTTTCCTCGTTTGAGGTCCAGAAAACCGAGATAGAGGAGATGGTCGAGGGCAAAATAAATTCTTTCTTCTCTGAGCAATGAAAATGCAGACTTCTCCACTAAGTCTAAAAAATTCTGATAAGCCTTTTCTCCCTGGTCGAATTGTCCGCAGTCAAAATAAACCCATCCCCTAAGCCAGGCATTGAGAGCCTGGGGACCGGGGCTCCCCAATGACGCAGCCAGAACCGCGTGGATTTTAAGTTCGGCAAGAGCCTGGTCTTTGTTCCCCAGCCAGTAATAGAAAAAAGCCTTGACCGCATGCTGGTCAAGTTTCGCTCCGTCGGAGGATGCCCGGGCCGGGACTTCGTCGACCCACCTCATGGCCTCAGAATAATTCTCCATCAGCGCGTAGATATAGGCGATACTGAGACAGGAGAGATAAAAATCCGGCTTGATCTCGAGGGCTTCCTTGTACTTCCGGAGTGCTTCATCCAGGTTCCCCATCCTGAGGTTGAGCTCGGCAATCGAATCGAAGGGATTGGCATCCCCGGGCGAAACGGCGGTGTATTTCTGGAAGTATTCGATGGCCTTCTCAAATTCCCTGGAGTCAACATAAACGTAGGCCAGGTTATTCATGGCCGCTCCGTAATTGGAGTCGATCGCCAAGGCTTTCTGGAATTCTTCTATAGCTTCGGGATACATGGATCGATCTTGGTAATGAACTCCCAGATCATAGTGGACCTGTTTCTCCTCGGGGTATTTTTGGGCGATCTCCCGGAGAACTTCGATTCGCTTATCGGCGTCTTTTTCCACAACTGAGGCATATCCGGCTTCAATGTAGAGCCTTTCTTTCTCTGTGGTATTGACTGAATATTCTTTGGCTTTTTTATAGGCCTCAACTTGGGCGTTGCCTTCAAGCAGGTCTCCACAGGCCTTTCCGAGCCAGAGATAAGCAGCTGCAAAGGTCGGGTCGAGGTCGACCGCCTTCTGTAGGAATTTCTTGGCATCGGAGTAATACAGTTTGTCGTAGTCGTCCCGGCCCCTTAAAAAATAATTGTAAGCCTCCAGGGAGTTAGTGGTCATGTCCGTGATTTTCGGCAGGGCCTTTTCAATCCGGAGAGCCTCGAAACCCCTGCCCCTGGAAATCGTGTGGCTCAGCTCGTCGATCTGGTTCTTGAGGATGCTGTCGACCCCTTCGCCCCTGGCGCTTGCGGTCTTGAGAATCTGGCGGTCGCCGACGTCCCAGACCTTGGCGTCGGTCGCGAACATGTTGCCCGCCTTGGTATAGGTTCCGACGACAATCGTATCAATGCCTTTCCTGCGGCAGAGCTCGAAACCCAATTCCTCGTCGATGACGGCTGCTCTCTCCTGTCCGAGCTCGCTCAGAAAATCCTTCAAACGCTCCCAGGTGGTGACCCTGAAATGCTTCGACTGCTCGAGGCTCGTGATCAACAGGTTGGGGATGGCCTCTTGAAGATAATCGAACGCCTTGTCGCCGGTCTGGTTCTTGAAGGTGATCACGGCGATGGACTGCCGGACGCCTCCACTCCGGGGGATCGCCTGCCAGAGGACGAAAGCGATGAGCATAAGACCAAGGAAGGCAAGGACAGGGATGACCACTGCCTTTTTCAAGCTGAACTTCACAGTAATTTCTCTGGAAGTCGAAGTTTTTTTCGCCGGCGGGATCTTTTCTTCCGTCGGAATCCCCTTCGCTATTTTCTCGAGCTCAGAATGCAGTTTCTTTGTACTCTCATACCTCTTGGCTTTATCCTTCTCCAGACATCTCAATATAAGTCGGGAGAGGTCTCCGGGAACCAGGGAGTTCAGTTCCTTGGGATCTTTGGGGACCTCACTTTTATGTTTGACGCCAATGGTGAACGGTGTATCTCCCTCAAAAGGAACCCGGCCTGTCACCATCTCGTAAAGGATTACTCCCAACGAATAAATGTCCGAGCGATGGTCGACGTCCTTGCCTTCGACCTGTTCCGGTGACATGTACTCCGGCGTCCCGATGATCATCCCCTCTCCTGTAATTCCCCTCTCCTTAAGCAACCGGGCGATCCCAAAGTCCATAATCCGAGCATTCCCTTCTTCGTCGATCATGATGTTGCCCGGCTTGAGGTCGCGGTGGACGATGCCTAATCGATGGGCCTCAGCCAAGCCTTCGCATATCTGCTCGGCCAGGAAGACGGTCTTTCCTATGGGCAGCGGTCCAAACCTCCGGATGGAACTCTTGAGATTTTCACCGGGGACATACTCCATCGTGATGTAATAGGTCCCCTGCTCCTCGCTCAGGTGGTACATCCGGCCGACATTCTTGTTGACGATTTTGCGCGCGATCTTCAGTTCGTTACTGAATCGCTCCAGGGTTTTTTTGTCTGATGCGATCTCGGGTTTGATGAGCTTGATCGCGACCTCTTCATTAAGTTTTTTATCTAGGACTCTGTAGACCTTGCCCATCCCGCCTCTGCCGAGCTCTTCAATGACCTGGTAGCGCCCGGCAAAGGTCGTGCCTGTGGTCAACTCGTGAACGGGTGTTTGGAGGGTTTCTGTCACGACTGGAATATAGTCTTTGGGCGGAGGGAGCTGTGTCCCGCAATCTCCGCAAAACTGCTTGGTCTCGGGATTCTCAGCCTGACACTTTGGGCACTTCATGCGAGTTCCTTCAGCTTCCTAATGCCGCCAGCCGGGCCTTCGCTTCCTCGGTTTCGGCCTGGCCGGAGTCGGCGTCTTTCCAGAGTTCAAGGAATCGCCGATATTGCTCTGCCGCTTTCGCCTTAAATCCTTTCTGCTCATACAGCTTCGCCAGCTGGTAGTGGTATTTGGGATGGATGAGAAAGCGCGACTCGATCTTGGGATCAAAGTTGATCAACCATTCATACTCGGCGATGGCCTTGTCCAAATCGCCTATTTTTATATAAGCCTTGGCCAAGACATCGCGCAGGAAGGGCGTGTTATAAAATATTTCGCCCGCTCGATGTGGAAAAAATATGGAGTCAAGGAATGCTGAAGGCGATGTTTTTTCAAAAATGTCCTTGGCCTTATTGAGAGACCCTTCTGCGAGATAAATTTCTGAACCGAGGCGATCATGAAAGAATTGAAGATTTTCCTTCATACCTGAGATAAACCCGGGCAAAACAGAATCTATTTCTTTTAATTTGCTCCTGGCCAAATCCAACTTCCCTTCTTCCAGTTCTATCAATCCAAGAGCGAATTTGGAGCAAGCTTCATAATAGACCTTGTATTTCGGATCGATTTCGAGATTAATGCGAAGCCAAGCCTCATTTTGTTTCCGGCTGAGTTCAAGTTCATGCCGGTCATAATAGACCCATAATCTGAACCAGATCAGTCTAGCTTTCCATCCCTTATCAGCCATGGCGTCGGCCAAATCTTCTGCTCTTTGAAGATAGCCCAGTGACTCTTCTAGACGGCCCAGCCAAGCGCTGTAAAAACCTTTCCGTATATACCCAAGGAGCTTAACACCCGAGGATGGAGCAACTTCAAGGTATCTGTCCAGCCATTTTGAAGCTTCAGAATAGTCTTCCTTGAGGGCATAGATGTATGCCAGCGCAGCCATTGAAGCATAAAAATCAGACTTGACCTCCAAAGCCTTTCTATAATTTTCTATGGCCTCGTCAAATTTTCCCATCCGAAAATAGGCTTCGGCCAAAGAATCGAGCGGGTTGGGCTTTCCGGGCAAAACAGAGACATATCTCTTGAAATATTCAACGGCTTTTTCAAAATCTTTCAATTCTATATATTCGTAGGCAACCATATTAAGGGCATCCGCGTAATTGGGATCGAGGGATAAGGCTTTGTTGAACTCCTCGATGGCTTGCTCCCGCATTGCTCTGGCGCTATAAGAATATGCAAGAAGGAGGTGCACTTCTTTATCCTTAGGATACTTCTCTGCGGTTTCTTTAAGAATCCGGAGTTCCGTCTCAGGGTTTTTTTCAATATAGCCGGCGTAATCGGCTTCGATCAAAAGCCTCTCTTTTTCCGTTGCCTTGTGGGAATGATCCCAAGCATTTTTAAGGGCCTCGTCGCTCTCTCGGCGATTATTTAATAGTCCGTAAGCCCCACTTAGGAAATAGTAGGCTGAAGCAAAGGTCGGGTCGAGTTCGACGGCCTTCTCAAAAGATTGTCTGGCTCCATCCCAGTCATAATCTGTTAGTTCTTCCTTTCCTTTTAAATAATAGTTATAGGCTTCGGTCGAGCTTGTCGTTACATCTCGGACCTTCATCTTGGCGGCTTCTATTCTGCGCTCAGAAAGGCCGACACTCTTGGCAATCTGTCCGCTCAGCTCATCGATCTGCTTATTGAGGACGCTGTCCGGACCCTCGCCTCTTGAGCTCGCCGTTCCCAGGAGATTTTTTGTACCGACATCGAGAACCTGGGCGTTGGTGACGAATACGTTACCTGCGTTGGCGAAACTCCCGAGCACGATGGCATTGACGCCATCCATCTTGCAGAGCTCAAACCCGAGGTCAGGGGCAATGAATTCGACATCACCCTTGCCCATTTGCTTGAGAAGGTCCCGGAGCCTTTCCCAGGTGGCGACATAAAAATAGCCGGATTGCTCGAGGTTTGTGATCAGGAGATTCTGAATAACCCTGCTCAGGTTGTCGTAGGCTTTATCTCCTGTTTGGTTTTCAAAGCTAATGACGGCGATGGAGCGCTTTTGTTCGGGAAGGAGACGGGGGGCCTTTTTAAGAAAGACAAACCAGATGACTGAGGCAGTGGCGATTAGGGCAATGACAAGTGCTGGAATAAACAACTTTTTACGAGTCAAGGTTACGGTGATCGGCTTTGAGGTAACGGTCTTCCTTTTAGGGATGGGGCGTTCTCTAGTCGGGATGCCTTTTTCGATTTTTTCAAGGTCGGCTCCTAGTTCATCGGCAGTCTGATAACGTCTTGCTTTGTCTTTCTCCAGGCATTTGAGGATCAGGCGGCTGAGGTCCTGGGGAATCTGGGCGTTGAGCTCCTTGGGGTCGCGCGGGATTTCGCTTTTTTGCTTAACGCCGACTGTAAAAGGAGTATCTCCTTCAAACGGCACCTGCCCAGTCAACATTTCATAGAGGATGATCCCGAGCGAATAGATGTCCGAGCGCTGATCGACGTCTTTTCCCTCCACTTGCTCTGGTGGCATATATTCGGGTGTCCCAATCATCACCCCGGCGCCTGTTATCCCCTTGACTGATATGGACCGGGCGATCCCAAAATCCATGATCTTGGCATTGCCCTCCCGGTCGATCATAATGTTGCCGGGCTTGAGATCCCGATGGACAACTCCAAGTCTATACGCCTCGGCCAGCCCGTCACAGACCTGCTTGGCAATGAAAATGGCCGTTCCCACTACGAGCTGCCTTGACCTGCGGATGAAGCTCTTCAGGTCTTCTCCGGACACATACTCCATGGTGATGAAATAGTTGCCGGCCTCTTTGCCCAAATCGTACATCCGGCAAATATTCTTATGCGAAATATCCCGGGCAATTTTGAGCTCATTCCGGAAGCGATCGATCGTGTTCTTGTCGGCCGAAACCTCGGGCTTGATGAGCTTCAGGGCCATTTTGGCCCGGACTTCCTGGTCGAAGACCTTATAGACCCTTCCCATGCCGCCCTTGCCCAGCTCCTCGATGATCTGGTAGCGGTTGGCAAACGTCGAGCCGGTGGTTAATTCTTGAACGGGCGCTTCAAGCGTCTCAGTACGCGAAGGTATCTTTTCGGATGGGATGAGCTGGGTTCCGCATTCTTTGCAGAACTTGGAGTCAGGACTATTGTCAAAATCGCATTTAGGGCACCGGGTGGCCACTGTCTTTCCCTTATCTCGATGGCAAAAGAATATCAAGCAACCTAAAAAGAGTCAATCAGAATGCGCGACGCTGAGTTCGAGGACCAGCGAAGAACGGGCACGGCGGTTTGGACATTCGTCAAGGACTGACACCGCCAACGGAGTTCCTGCACCTTATTCCAGATGCAATTTTTTCAGCAGCAGCTTAAAAAGAGGGTCTGGGCGGAGGCTGTCCCATCTGGGATCCGTTTTGAAGTTGGAAAATTTAACGTCGGCTTTTTCGTCTTGATCGTCACAGGCTTTCCCCAGCCACTCAAAGGCCTTCTCCTTATCGCCGAGGCCCAGGTAAACCAAGGCGATCTCAAAATTCACTGTATAGCCTCGCTGCAAGAATTCCTTGAGAGTTGAGACGACTTCCATCGCCTTGGTTTTTTTCCCGGATGCTGCATGGGCATTTCCGAGATCTCCCAGAGCATACGGGCTGCTTCCGTAAAGTTTATTTGCTTTTTCCAGCTCGGAGACGGCTTCATCGAGCATCCCTTTTTGCTGGAGACATATCCCAAGCAACCACTGTCCTTGGCCAAAGCCCGGGTCGAGCTCGAGCGTTTTGCGGCATTGCTCGATCGCTTGATCAACTTCTCTTCTATCTAAAAATAGAGATGCCTGACATACGTTGATGATCAGGGAGAGCGGGTCAAGCTCCAGAGCTCGCTTCATCTCGGCCAGGCTCTCGTCCAGTCTCGCCATTCTTTGCAAAAAATTGGAATACCATTGGCGACCCGTCGGGTAATTCGGATTAAGCTCAAGGGCCCGCCGAAACTCAATTTCTGCAGCGGGGTAGTCCAATTCGATTTCCTTGACACAAGCCAGCGATGTGTGAGCTTCGGCCAGCATGTCATCAATGGCCAGGGCTTTGGAAACGGCCGCCTTGGCTTTGGGCAGGGCCTCGCTCGTTCGGTACTCCCCGTACTGGGGGAGAACAAGGTAGCTGTCGGCCAATCCGGCGTAGGCCAAGGCAAAATTCGGGTCCAGGGCGACAGCCTGGTTGAAGTAGTCAATGGCTTTCTTCACGTCAGCCGTCATCCGCTTGTTCCAGAAATAGCGGCCCTGGAGATATAAGTTATAAGCCTCAGGATTCACAGTGTAGTTCTTGACGACTCTCGACCTAGCCTCTCTCAACAAACTAACCTTCAAACTCTCGAGAATCTTCAGGGCAATATCATCCCGGAGGTTGAAAAGCCCCTTTTCGTCGGCTTCGAATTTGCCGGACCAGAGTCCGTAGCCATTGCGGGCATCGACGATCTGGATATTGACGTGGATCTTTTGGTCGGCTCGGAGGAGCGTCCCGTCGAGGACCGCATTAACGGCGAGCTTCTGTCCGATCTCCCGGGGCTCCTTTCCTCTCAGCAGGAACGTCGAGGTCCGCGCTGGGATCCTCAGCCCCTCGATGCCGATGAGCCTCGTGATCAGCTCATCGGCCAAGCCCTCGCATATATAGCCCTGATCTTTTTGCGGGCTGAGATCCTCGAACGGCATGACGGCGATCGACCGGACGCGGGCTAGGGACACGGAGCTTTTTTTATGAATGACGAACCGCCAGGCGATCAACCCAAGAACGAGTACCGCGAGGGCCGCAGATACGGGAAGGAAGATTTTTCTCAATTTCAATGTCACCGTGATTTCCTGTGATGTGCCGGGTTTCCCCCTGGGGACGACTCTTTCGGTTGTGGGAATGCCCTTTTCGATTTTCTCCAGTTCGGAGCGGACGTCGGAAGCGCTCTGGTACCGCTTGGCTCTGTCCTTTTCCAGGCACTTGAGGATAAGCCGGCTCAGGTCGTCGGAGATATGGGGGTTGAGCAGCCTTGGGTTTTTGGGGATTTCGGTTTTGTGCTTCATGGCGATGCTCAGAGCCGTTTCTCCCTTAAACGGCACACGGCTAGTTGCCATCTCGTAGAGGATAACACCGAGCGAATAGATGTCCGATCGCTGGTCGACCTCTTTCGCCTCGGCCTGCTCCGGGCTCATATATTCCGGCGTCCCGATCATGACACTTGCGCCGGTTATTCCCTTTTCCCGGAGCGATCGGGCTATCCCAAAATCCAAGATTTTGGCGTTCCCGCCCTTGTCGATCATGATGTTCTGCGGCTTCAAATCCCGGTGGACAACCCCTAAGCTGTGGGCTTCCGAGAGCCCTTCGCAAACCTGCTTTCCGATGCTCAGCACAGCGCCAACATTCAAGCTGCCTGTCATCTGGATCATGCATTTGAGATCTTCCCCATGGACATATTCCATGGTGATGAAGTGGGCTCCCTCGGTTTCTCCCATATCAAACATCCCGCAGACATTCTTGTGCCTGATCTTCCGGGCCAGGCGAAGTTCGTTCGAGAACCGCTCGATGGTCTCCCGGTCAGAGGCAATTTCAGGCTTGATCAGCTTTAAGGCGACCTTTTCTTTGATCTTGGTGTCATAGACTTTATAAATCTTGCCCATACCACCTTTGCCCAGCTCTTCGATGATCTGGTAGCGGTCGGCAAAGGTAGAGCCTGTGGTTAATCCCTTAATGGGGGTCTGCAGAGTCTCAGTGGGAGAAGCAAACCTTTCCTTTGGAGAAGGAAGCGGGGTTGCACACTTCTTGCAAAACTGGGAATCGGAAGTGTTATCGGTATCGCATTTGGGACACTTGACGGTCACGCCTAACCCCTCTGGTTACATAGCCAAAGGATATTGATTTTCAAGGCAAAAGTCAATTTGACCGGTAAATGCCTTGATTTTGTATTTAGGGTCTACTGAAAAAGCCAAAAAAGACACTATATCTTGTTGATTTTGTTGTAATTATATGATATATTGCGGTTGAAATTTTGAGACAAAATGCAAGGTTTTGGCCACAGACCCCTCAAAAACCTTGCACTCTTCACCGGAGAATTTCCCCATGTATAGACGAAAAGACCGCAAAACACTGCTCTTATTTCCCGAACTTTTTCCATTTGGTGGCAAATTAAACGAAAATAATCGCTGGTTACGGATAACGGAGCTGATACCTTGGGAGGAGCTGGAGTCAGAATACGCCAAACATTTTTCTGATGTCGGACGTCCGGCCACCGATGCGCAGCTGGCGATTGGGTTATTACTTTTGAAGCACATGACGGGGCTTTCGGATGAGGGGGTAGTGCAGGAGGTTTTGGAGAACCCGTACATGCAGGCCTTCTGTGGGTATGAGAAATTCGTGACAGAAGAGATCCTGGACCCCAGTACGTTGACGAAGATGAGGGAGCGTTTAGGATTGGGGTTCTTCAAGGAGTTAGAGACCAGGACCTACAAACTCTTGATAGAGCGGCGAATCATCAAAGCGAAAGGGATGCTGGTGGATGCCACAGTGTTTCCTGAGGAGATCAAGTATCCGAATGATGTGGGGTTGTTGAATGATGTGCGGGAATGGCTGGTGCGGAATATTCGGAGAGTGGGCCAAATCATCGGCAAGAAGTACCGCACTTATCCTCGGAAAGCGCGGAAGGATTATCTGAATTTTTCCAAGAAGAAGACCAAGACAAAGAAAGCGATCAACAAAGCCAAGAGGCAGATGTTGCAGTATGTGCGCCGGAATATCAAACAGTTAAAAGAGGCCCTAGAGCAGGTGAAGGCCAGAGGCCAGAGGGTGAAGCAAAACATCATAGATCGCTTACAGGTGGCCGAGAAGATTTATGATCAGCAGCGGGAGATGTATCGGAAGAGAGTCAACAGGATAGGAGATCGGGTGGTGAGTTTTCATCGTCCGTATGTGAGGCTGATAAAACGAGGGAAACAGGGCAAGAAGGTTGAGTTTGGGGGCAAAGGGGCGCTGGTGCATGTGGGAAGATTTTTGTTTTTGGGACATTTTGAACATCGGGCTTTTGCTGAGGAGAATCTGATGGAGGCGCATGTGGGTGACTATCTAGGCCGGTTTGGGAAGCTGCCTCCCTATGTGGCGGCGGATACGAAATACGGGACGTTGGAGAACCGTGAGCTTATGGAGGAGCTTGGAGTGAGGGCGGCGTTTAAACGGCGAGGGAGGCCACCCAAAATCATGGCTGCCCAGGATCGTTGGTTCAAGAGGAAACAGAGGGAGCGGAATCGGATCGAAGGGGGTATTGGTAACAGCAAAGAGCATTACAGGTGCGATCGAGTCAGGTATTCCATCAAGGATGGTTCAGAGATATGGGTCAGAACCGGGATCCTGGCGATGAATCTGAAGGCGGCGGTGAACAGCGCTTGAGATAGATGAAATAAGGTAAGAACAAGAACCAGGAAAAATGATATGAACGAATGCTCGAGTAGATGGCAAAAAGATCAGAATATTTTTTCAGTGGACTCTATTTAAAATCAGGGGGGATTAATTCAGCCCAGCCAGCCTCCTCCTGGCGTCCTCGACCTCAGGCAGGCCGGGGTCGGCGTCCTTCCAGAGGTCGAGGAAACGCTGATATCGCTCTGCCGCTTTCGCCTTCAAGCCTTTTTGCTCGTACAGTTTCGCCAGCCTGTAATGGTATCTGGGGTGGATGAGGAAGGGCTCCCCGCTTTTCGGGCCAAAGGTCGTCAGCCGCTCGTACTCGGCGATGGCTTTGTCAATCTCCCTGTTCTGCTCGTAAGCCCGGGCCAGCGTATCCTTCAGGAAAGGAAAGTTGTAAGCTACCACATAGGGGCCATAGGAAAGCGATATCAAGATCCTGGGCGGCGCTTTCTCTAGAAGAGAAATGGCCTCTTGAGGTTTTCCCTCTGCGAGCAGGATCTCTCCGCGGAGATAATTATAGTCATAGTCTTTTTCAATTTTAGGCTTGGGCAAAAGTGATCTCATCTCCGCTAGCCAGGACTTTGCAGAATTCGTCCGGCCCAGCTTCAAGTCCAATAGTCCATTATTAAAACTGACAGTGGCTTTTGAGGGTTCACCCGTGGGCATATTTTTGGCATAATCGGAGTAATTTTGGACATAAAAAGCTTCATATTTTTTAAAGCAATTCCGGCTAAGTTCAAACTCTCCTCGATCATAATAAGACCAGGCCTTGATCTCATTGACCATGGCCTTCATATCCTCATTCCCCAACCGGTCCGCTGTCTCTTCAATGATTTCAAGTTCCCTTGACGCCTTTTCCAAGCTGCCCAGCCAAGCCCATAAGAACCCCTTTGGTAAACGCGCAAAGAAATCACCGCCAGGACCCTTCATTCCAGCAATCAGTTGATCCAGCAATCGGACGGCCTCGGAATAATCCTCTTTCAAAGCCGAGATGTAATGGAGGGCCATTGTCGACCAAATAAAATCCGGCCTCACGCTCAAAGCCTCTTTGAATTTCGCTACGGCTTCATCAACTTTTCCCTCCCGGAAATAAAGATTAGCCAGACAATCTATGGGGTTCGCTTGATCGGGGGAAACAGAGGCATATTTTTTAAACAACTCAAGGGCCTTTTCAAAGTCCCCTTTATAGCGATAATACAATCCCAGCGAATTGAACGCCTCTCCATAATGGGGGTCAATTTCCAATGCCTTGTTTAATTTTTCGATAGCTTGATCTGGATCATCATAGCCAAAGGTGTTGGCCAGAATTAAATGGGCTATTTTTTCTTTGGGATATTTGCTTATGATTTGCTGAAGAAGCCGGATAGACTTCTCTTGATCGCGTTCTATATAGCCGGCATAATCCGCTTCGATATAAAGTCTTTCTTTTTCTGTTGCTTTCCGGGCATACATCATGGCTTTCTCGATGGCCTCATGACTGGCCCTGGTCTCAAACATATTGTCGTATGCGCAGGAGAGGGATAGATAAGCGGTGGCAAACGTCGGGTCAATTTCAACGGCCTTTTTAAAAGATTCCAGGGCTTCTGGATAATAAAATTTTTCTGTTTCCTCGTTTCCTCTTAGAAAATAATGATAGGCTTCCATCGAAGAGGTCGTGAATTCGGCGACAGGTAGTTGTCCGGCCGTAATTTTTTCTGTAGGGAGGCCAATGCCTTTTGAAATTTCCCTGCTCAGCTCGTCGATCTGAGTCTTGATGATGCTGTCAACGCCCTCGCCCCTTGAGCTCGCGCTTTTGAGAAGCTTCTTAGTTTCCACATCCAGGACTTTGACATCTGTGGCGAACATGTTCCCCGCTCTGGTGAACGTTCCAAGGACAATGGCTTCTATCCCCTCTTGTCGACACAATTCGAAGCCCGCATCTCGGCCGATGATTTCCATGTCTCCTTTTCCTAACTGCTTGAGAATATCGTGCATCCTCTCCCAGGTCGCTACATAAAAATGCCCGGACTGTTCGAGGCTGGTGATCAAGAGATTCGGAATAGCTTTTCGGAGGTCGTCCAGGGATTTTTCTCCGGTCAGGTTTTCAAAACCGATAACCGCGACCGAGTTTTCGATTTTTGGTGCCGCGGCAGGTTTCTTTCTGGGAATAAAACGCCAGATGAGGACCGTAATTATGGCGAGAGCTATCACAATGAAAGCAGGCAGAACAAGCCTTCTTAAGCTGAACTTGACCGTGATTTCGCGCGAAGTGAAAGGCTTGCGCTCGGGGACGATGCGTTCGGTTGTGGGGAGCCCTTTTTCAATCTTATCGAGGTCAGAAATTATTTCCGTGGCCGTCTGATACCTTTTCCCTCTATCCTTCTCCAAACAGCACAGTATCAGACGGCTCAGGTCCTCGGGAATCTGGGCATTGAGTCTCCTCGGATTCTCGGGCGCTTCGTATTTTTGCTTGTGGGCCACGCTGAGCGGAGTCTCGCCTTCAAAGGGCCGTCGCCCCGTGACCATCTCGTAGAGAACGATACCCAGCGAATAGATGTCCGACCTCTGATCGATGTCTTTGCCCTCCACCTGTTCCGGGCTCATGTACTCGGGAGTCCCGATCATCACCCCGGCCCCGGTGATACCTTTCCCCGCAAGTGACCGGGCGATCCCGAAATCCATGATCTTGGCATTCCCCTCCTTGTCGATCATGATATTGGATGGTTTCAAGTCGCGGTGGATGATGGCCAGTCTGTGGGCTTCTTCGAGGCCCTCGCAAACCTGCCTGGCGATGGATATTGCGGTTCCCGTAGTGAGCTGCTTTGATCTGTGGATGAAGCTCTTCAGGTCCTCACCCGGGACATATTCCATCGTGATGTAATAGGTCCCCTCCTCATCGCCCAGGTCATACATCCGGCTGACGTTCCGGTGCGAGATCTTCCGCGATATCTTCAGCTCGCTCCGGAACCGGTCGATGACTTCCCGCTCGGCAGCAATCTCCGGCTTGATGAGTTTCAGGGCGACTTCTTCGTCGACCTTCTTGTCGAAAACCCGGTAGACCTTCCCCATACCGCCCTTGCCCAGCTCTTCGATGACCTCGAAACGACGGGCGAACAGGGTTCCCCGGGCGAGCTCCTTGACAGGGGTACGAAGTGTTTCTGTCACGACTGGAATAAGATCTTCGGAGGGAGGGAGCGGCGTACCACACTCCCCACAGAATTTCACATTCTCGGGATTCTCAAAATGACAGGACGGGCACTTTGTGGCCACCGCTGTACTCTTTTATGTACAGCCGCAATAATAGCAAGCGACATTTAAGAAGTCAATCGGTGATGCGCCGATGCCTCTCTTACGAAAGGTTATATCCATTGCCCTTTCAATTATTAAGGAGGAAATGAAACTTATCCAGAATGACTCTACCATTCAATTCTTGGATCTACCCATACCGCCAAATCTTGGGCAGAAGTGTTCAAGACACGGACTTGCAAAACAATTTCGACATCCTGATCAGCATATCTGTCCATAGGGAAAGAAAGATTATCCAGATGCCCGTCATAGTGACACTGCTTGTCCGAGTAGAAAGATGGGTCTCTATTTACAAATACTTTAAAAACTGCTCCATCTGTTTGATTTGCTTCTTTCAAAAAACCAATTTTAGCGTTAAAAGTTGCTTTTTTAGGAAGATGTTCAATTTTGAATATTCCCACAATAAATCCATAGACATCCCTCCGCTCAGGGTGAGTGAGCAATACTTCTGAATAGACCTCATCGTCTTCTAGTAGACAATCGTAACGATAGCAAACAAATCCTCTCAAATCACCCTCTTCTCCGGGAAAAGTAAGGGACACATAACCATTCGCCCATCTTGTATTTATGTGCTCAGCAAGAGCCATGAGATGAATCACGCTCTCTGGTAATGCCTCATTTTTTTCCTCATAAGGTGTTTTGCGTATGGCTTTTTTTACGTAGACCTTTCGAAAATCAGTCCAAGGATCATTGTTTGTGTGATCATAAGCTTTAGCCCCGTAACTTAGGAATCCTTCAGGAAAAGGACCTCTCCTATAAACACAAGGAGACCCGAGGCAGGCTTTTACTTCTTTGTCGTTAATAATGATAACAACCCTTTTTAATCCTGTCATGCTGTTATCCTGTGCATCAACAGTGAAAGTAATGACATCCTTCGTTGTCGGTTCTGCTGGAGAAATAGTGACTTTTCCAGTTGGCTTTGCAATATTCAATATTGTTGTTTCTTGTTGAGTAGAGATGTAAATTCCGAGTGATAAAGTCATCAGATATAAAACACCTAACTTCATGAGTCTATTCATGGGTAACTTTTCTTTTGTATTCTATCACATCTCTCCTGTTTGTTTATAAGTATTTCCTTTTTTTGCTAGCCACGGATCCTTCACCATTTTCTGTAATTTCCACCCACTGAAGCCTTTTCTTAGCTTCTCTGCTGATAGCTCCTTGCCGGACTAGTGAGGCTATATAGCTTGCCTATTGAACAGATCTTCATCATGCCCCCTAAATAGCCATTACTTCCTCAGTGATGCTTTCGTGAAAATATGCTCTGGGATGTTGGCATTTAACTCGATGGATTCGAGGAAAAACTCCGTTCCCTTCCCGCTTTTGAGTTCATCCTTAAAGACAACATGCGTGGGTATCCACCGGTTTTGGATCCGGCTGACCTTCAGCACGATAAAGGTTTTTAGAAGTTTCCCACTTTTGGCAAAACGTTCCTCTTTCAGAGAAATAAACCTCTCTTTATCGACCCAGATTTTCCGTGAGTAGTAAGCAATATCGCTTCCCTTAGATGTCAATTCGAGCACCCAGCAAGGACGCTCAAGGAAAACATCTTCCTCAACAACTTTTGCTTCATAAAGCTTATTCAGTTCAGGATCTTCCATGAAATCTTCATAAGAAAGATCCGATCCCATAACTGACTGCCGCAGCATATGGCCTGAGATCTTTATTGTCCTGTCAGTGGAAGGCATGTATATCCACAACTGGTCTTCGAGTTTAAGCATCTTAGTTCCCTTCTCACGCGCAGGGGCTAAATATTCGGTGAAAGATTTGTCCATACCTTGAAGCCATGATTTGGACTTGATCGAACGGCTTCCCCTCCGTCCATAAATAACCATCTCACTGGTAGAGACTTTATTATCTGATCCGATGTTTTCATCCACACGTTTAAGAACCCAATCGCCCGCAGGCCATTCTTCCGTTATGCCGCCAGCCGTCAAAAGAGCAAGCAGACAAAATAGATAGAATACTTTTTTCATACTTCCAACTCCTTCATCAATTGGGATGTCTGCCGTTTATAGATGCCGAGGCCTGATATGGATGTTCCAAGAAAGGTGGCTATAAGACCTGGGACAAAACCGATCACATAACTAACTGGAGTGACCTTCGCTCGTATCACATCATTAATCATCATGGATGCGCTTTGCATCATGTTCCCCAAATTGATTCCTTTGACTTGAAGATAATAAGAGAAGGCCAGGCCGAAAGCGGTCCCGAGGATTGAGCCTATGGTGCCGATCATCAAGGATTCAGTGATCAGGGACCGGTAGAGATGCCCTTTGTCTTCTCCCAAGGCCAGGCGTACACCAATCTCTCCATATCGTCTGAGACTTCCCATGAGCCCTGCGTTCCAAAGAACAATAGACATCACGGCCATGAAAGAGAAGATCATGACACCCATAAATGTATTTACCATAGCCATGATGTTAGCCATCCCTCCCTGGCTGTGAAGAGTGTTCATCACTGGAGAAAATTCATCTTCATCATCGGCATATTTCTTGTTGAAGGTTTCGGCAATTATTTCTGCCTCATCTTCCTGGTAGACGAAATCATTGAAAAAAACCAAGATCTCACCCGCAGCATCTTCCATATCCAGGGCAGCCTGGATATCGGCTAAGTCAGCTAACATGGTACCGCGGTCCAGGGCCGCGATACCAAAGCGAAGCATCCCAACGACTGTGAAGTTCGCAGTGGCCATGTTCCCATACATGGTCGAGCTGATGAGGGTGGACGTTTGTCCGGGTTGAATATCCAAACGGCGGGCGAAATCATCGCTGATAAGAATCTCTCCCTGTTTTTCAGGCAGACGCCCACGCACCACAGCGTTTTCAAGGTTAAGCATTTCCCTCTCTGGACTCTCTTCAGAAAGCAAATCTCCAGCCAATCCGGCTACAGGACCTTGAGCCTTTGTTTCTCCCTGTTCATCCGGGACATCAAAAAGCCCTCCAAACCGAATTCTGGGGGCGAAAAGAAGATCGGGAAAATCCTTCTTTAGGTCAGCCGTGAGGTTGTTGACGCCTATAAATGCCAGATCATTCGGCATTTGATCAGCGTTCTCTGCGTAAGCCCGGGACATGATTTTCAGATGCCCGGACTCAAATTTGGCGCTGGTTTGAATCCAGCTGGTCATAACTCCACTAAAATAACAATATCCCAACACTGTAAGCGCCACTCCAAGTAGTACGGTTAATACCGGGAACAAGCTGCGAGACCGGTCACGGATGATTCCTTTGAGTATGAATTTAATCATGACATCTTACCTCTCAACGCATCGGTGGGTTTGAGTCTGGCAATTTTACGGGTGGGCAGGAAACTAACGATCGTCGTGACCATCAGGACCAAGACAACCGTTCCTAACACCAATCCGACGCTGTAGACTGGGAAAATTTTTTCTCCCAGCGCAAAACCAAAGTCTGTTCCCTCTGGCAGGGCCCAACCTGTTTTAGAAAACCAGACCAAGAAGGGAATCCCGTAAATGGCGGCAACGATGGCAGCCAAAACCGAATGCATGGCTCCTTCCAGGGTGAAAAGTTGGATGACTTTGGATCTGGTGAAGCCCAGGGCCATCATCGTGCCCATCTCTTTCCGCCTCCGGAAAATAGAGAGAACCTGAGTGTTGAAAATGGCCAGCATGGCGAGCAAGAGCAAGAATACATACATGATGGAGCCTCCTGCCGTTTTGGTTTTAACCAGAGATTCAATATCTGCAAGAAGGAATTCTGGAGACTTAAAGTTCCATCCTGGGACAGTCGGGATCTCCTCTGTATTTTTGGCCACAACCACCAGACTCGACTCGTTTTCCAGACTCATCAGTTCTCTCATTTTCTCCAGAGGAATCCAAATCTGTCCCTGGTCAACCGTGCTCACTGAGGTTTTCATGACCTGTGTTATCTGGACATCGCGCGCGTCAAATGTTCCCTTTGCATCCCGCCATCGAACAGTAACCAGATCGCCCAGCTTAAGACCGGTGCTTTCCGCCATCCGGGCTCCGATGAGAGCCGGAATTTCTTCGCCTGCCTGGACAAGAAATTTTGAGGGCAGATTGACAACTGATTGCTGAGGATCGATCCCTTTCAGGAGGATCGTGCGGAGACGCCCTTCGGGATAAATGGACGCCTGAGCCACCAGGATGGGTGTGGCTTCGCCCTCATCGATTTTTTTCTGGATGGAACCGGGAACAACTCCATGGGCGTCTTCTAACGTGAGGGGGTCCAATGGATCATAACTTTCGTGCCAGTACTGGCCTCCGGCGAATTCAATGTCTATTTTAGCTTGTTTAGCCTGATCACCCATCCCTTTATACAGGCTCTGCAGCCAAATGATGAGCACAAAGGAAAGGGACAGGACCACCACATTCAGCCATGTCCTGAGTCCTGCTCCCAGCAGATTCTTTAGTGCCAGGCGAGGGATAATCATTGATCTTCTCCTTTCACATCTTTCTGTTCAAAAACCTCGTCTTTGGCAACTTTTCCATCTACCAAAGTGATTTTCCGACGCAGGTATTTAATGACTTTTTCATCGTGAGTGGCGAAAATAAAAGTTGTTCCCAGCTCACGGCTCAGCTCTTCCATGGTGTCGAGAATGTTGAATGAGTTCTCCGCGTCTAGATTGGCTGTCGGTTCATCGGCAAGAATAATGGATGGTTCCTTAACAATAGCCCTGGCTACGGCCACCCGCTGGCTTTGTCCCCCGGAGAGCTGCGCAGGTCTGGATTTTGCTCTGTCTGCCAGTTTGACCCACTCCAAGGCTTTCATGACCTTGTCCTTGCGTTCTTTCTGAGACAGCTTGAGCAGAAGTAAAGTAAGCTCGACGTTTTCATAGACAGTGTAGACCGGGAGCAAGTTGAATGTTTGAAAGATAAATCCAATGCTTTTGTTGCGCAGCCATGCCGCTTGTTTATGCGACAGGTCTTCGATCTTTTTCCCCATAACAACCGCGCTTCCTTCTGTGGGTGAGTCGAGAGAGCCAACGATGTTGAGAAATGTTGTTTTCCCCGAACCGCTCGGTCCCACAAGGCCGGAAAACTCTCCCGGCCTAAAATTTAGGTTCACTCCATTGAGCGCGAAAATCTTCGTCTGGCCCATGGGATATGTTTTGACAAGATCTTTAGTTTCGATCAAAAAAGAGTTTTCCATTGTGACCTCTCTTTCATGTTTATGAACTGAATTTTGCCCATAAAAATTCTCAATGATTAAAAATAACCATGATCTGAATCCCCTGTCCTGCAAACATGTTGTTCTTCGTCAGATTCGGGTAGATCTGAAAAAGTTTCGGATTCCAGAATCCGATAACATTGATAATCCACTGATCATAGGATCGTCTCCAGTTGAGGAAGCTGTAGAGATTCTGGTTTTTCCAATCATAATAAAAAATACAGCTCAGATGATCCAGCACACTCAACGGGTAATTCATAGACAAGGCTGAAAATTTCATGCTATCGCCAGAACCAAGGACCTCTTGACTGCTTGCATAAACAAAATATTCCCCGGTCAGATTCAGGCCGTTGCCAAGACCGAAGGTATAATCGAATCCAAAAGTAACGGCTTTCTGCCATGGGTAGGGCAGCTGCTCGCTGTTCTGATGAGTGATCGTTCCTTCGAACCAGAATCCAATTCCTATATCCCATTTGCCGTCCAGCGCGAAACGGTTCTCCGGAATAGAAGGAACATTTGTTATGTCCAGCCCAGGAAGACTTTGGTTTGGATCAATCTGCCGGTGATGATAGGAAAAAGCCATCTCTCCGCTTCCGATTGGATGCTGGAAACGCCCTCCGAATTCAACGGATCGAGCCTTGGTCGAAAGAAATTCCCATCCTTTCATGTTATTGTTGCCGTAATGTCCCCAGATCCAGATATTGGCATTGTTCAAGAAATAGTACCTGATGAGAAGGCCGTAAACGCCATCCGTGATCTGCAGCGGATCACGGGGATCGATGCGGTCAAACCACATCAGGGGCCTCAAAAGGGAAGCAGAACCAAAATTTATCTTTTGGAGTCCGAGTCTGGCTTCAAACTGAGAGGACGAAAACCGCCCCCACATTCTGTAAAGTTTGATCTCGCCGCTTGTTCGAGTCCTTTCCTGGGATTGCAGGCGGGCTGTTCCATTGACATTCAAAGAAAGATCAAAGTCAATGGAATAATTTTGGGAGAGGGATTTTTTGATCGAGAATTCAGGAATATAATACAGACCGGACTGTGGTTTGGAAATATTTTCTGTATTAACAGTGACCCATCCAGACAGAAGACCTTTGAGTTCGAGGATCTGCGATGATGACGAATTAACCAAGAACAGGATGAGACATCCCATAATCATTGATCTGGTAAATTGAGAGTGAGGAGTCTTCACTTATCCTCCATTTTCTTTGTCAAAATTCCGTAGAAAAAGAGATTGATCAGTTCCGCTGTGAGTGATTGTGTTGACTCATACATGTTTATCATTTGCTCATCGCCCGCCATCTCTATCATTTTGTTGAGAAAATAGAGAATAAACTGAGGGTTGATTTCCTTGCGGATTTCTCCTTTGTTTTGAGCGGCAACCATATCTTCAAGAACGAGCCTGAAGTTTTCCTGTTTCATTTTCTGCATCAGCTCAGTGACTTCAGGAATCGAGCCCTGCATCCAGTCTTTCAACATTTCCTGACTGACATCTTTGGTTTTCTCCAGTTTCATTTGGATCATTCCTTTGGCTTTTTCTGAATAGGGGATGTTTTGAGCCATAATGTTCTTATATTCGGCGACTCCTTCAAGGAATGTCTTATTTAAAATAAATAGAACTAAATCGATTTTGTTTTTAAAATACTTATAAAAGGTCATCTTGCTTACGCCGGCTGTCTGACAAATCTCTTCTACCGAGACTCGCCTTATGCCATGATGCCAGAACAGGCCGTGCGCGGTATCAATGATTTGTTGACATTTCCTGCTTTTGACCATTTTTTCAGTCCTTTCATGTTTATTCTTGATTTAGACTATATTGCTAATAATATACGAATTACGTATCTATTTACATTATTCGTAAATATAATAAACATAAAGCTGATATTTGTCAAGTTTTTTATTCTTCAAAAGAAGCGACCAGAGCATGTCTAACGGTATAAACGAGGAAACATTTTGCAAAAAAATAGACCTCACTCCAGAGATTGATAAAAACCAACCTCTTTTGTGTATTCGTCTTCTTGGGAAACAAAAAGTTGTTCAAGACTCTGATCAAATGTTGGCCTGACAAAACACAACTTTTGGTATGAAAATGGAGATTGCTTCTCAATTGACAAATAAGATTAACTCCTATATAGTAGTCCCATGATATTTAATTTAAAGGATGAATCCCTTGATGTGTTTAGAGAAAAATGTAATTCATTAATTGATTTTGGCTACAAACCATATGATGATATAATCATCCAGGGGGAGATAAAAAAAATATTTTCCTTCATAAGTAAAAAGGTCCTTTTTGAGGGATATTGCGATAAATGCCGCCAAAAAAAGGAAAACATGCCTGGACAATTTAAATTTAATCAGGTTACATTTTTGAATCAAAATTCAATAAATTTAGGAGGTTATCAATGACAAAAGGAAAAAAGACATTAACGACCGCCTTCGGGATTCCAGTAGCCGAAGATCAGAACAGTCTGACCGCAGGAGCCCGCGGGCCTGTCCTGATGCAGGATGTTCATCTGTTGGAGAAGCTGGGCCATTTTGACCGCGAACGAATCCCTGAACGGGTTGTCCATGCCAAAGGAGCAGGGGCTGGGGGTTATTTTGAAGTCACGGCTGATGTGACCAAGTACACAAAGGCTAAGTTTCTTTCGGAAGTGGGCAAGAAGACCGAAGTCTTCGCCCGATTCTCTACAGTGGGCGGCGAAAAGGGATCTGCCGACGCGGCGCGTGACCCGCGTGGGTTTGCCGTGAAATTCTATACCGAAGAAGGCAATTACGACTTGGTTGGCAACAACACTCCGGTCTTCTTCATCCGCGACCCTCTTAAGTTTCCTGATTTCATCCATACCCAAAAGCGTCATCCTGCCACCAACTGCAAGGATCCGGACATGTTCTGGGATTTTCTCTCATTGACGCCCGAATCCATCCATCAGGTTACCGTTCTGTTTTCCGACCGAGGCACACCAGCCACATACCGTCACATGAACGGCTATAGCAGCCACACTTACAAGTGGTACAACGGGAAGGGCGAGTCTTTCTGGGTGCAGTACCATTTCAAGACCGACCAGGGTATTAAAAACCTAACTAGAGAGAAGGCCACTCGCCTATCAGGAGAGAATCCTGATCACGCCACTGAAGACCTGTACGAGGCTATCGCACGCGGTGATTTCCCTTCCTGGACGCTGGAGATGCAAATCATGACTGAAGAAGAGGGATTAAACTATCACTGGGACATCTTTGACATCACCAAGGTTTGGCCTCATGCCGAAGTTCCCCCCATTAAAGTGGGTAAATTGGTATTGAACCGCAACCCTGTCAATTATTTTGCAGAAGTGGAACAGGCCGCCTTCTGTCCCGGGAACCTTGTCTCGGGTATTGCCGCCTCACCGGACAAGATGCTCCAAGCCCGGCTTTTCTCCTATCATGATACTCACCTCCACCGTTTGGGGCCGAACTATCATCTTCTGCCTGTGAACGCACCCAAAAATGCTCCTGAAACCAGCTATCAGAGAGACGGGCTCATGAGATTTGATGAAAACGGCGGCGGTGGGCCCAATTATTGGCCAAACAGTTTCGGCGGCCCGGAACCGGATCCGGCTGCGGGTGAGCCTCCCTTTGAGGTCTCAGAAAACGCGGCTCGTACTCCCTACCCTCATCCCAACGATGACTTCCAGCAGGCCGGTACACTCTACCGGAAGGTGATGACTGATGAGGACAGAGATCACCTGATCGGCAACATTGTGGACCATCTTGGAAGAGCACAGAAACGCATCCAGCTGCGGCAGACAGCCATATTCTATAAGGCTGATCCTGAATACGGGAGCCGCGTGGCCGAAGGAATAGGATTGGAGATAAAAGAGGTTGAACGCCTGGCCGAGATGTCACAGGATGAACGGGCCAAGGCCACAGCTGAAGGAGCATAACCTGTGACGAAATCATCTCTTCTAATCTGACACAGATTTCACCACTGTGTAAGAAGATGTCTAGGTCTAACGGATCATAGTAAACTGAACAACAAATGGAGGTAAATCTATGAAAAACACAATCCAAAATCTAACAAAGGCATTTATTGGCGAAAGTCAGGCAAGAAACCGTTACACATTTTATTCGAAAATTGCTCAAAAAGAAGGATTTGAGCAGATTGCTGAGATTTTTTTGATCACCGCAGACAATGAGAGAGAGCACGCAAAGTGGCTATTCAGACTGATTAATGAACTCAAACAAAAAAGCGATGAAAATTATGAAGAGATCAATGTTGAAGCAGCTGCTCCCACAGTCCTGGGCACTACGGTCGATAACTTGAAAGCCGCAATTGCCGGAGAACACTATGAATATACACAAATGTACCCTGAGTTCGCTGATACTGCAGAGAAAGAAGGCTTTCCGGAAATTGCCGAACGTTTGAGAGCCATATCCAAGGCCGAAGTCCATCATGAGGAAAGATACAGGAAGTTACTAAAAGAGGTTGAAAATAATTCAGTGTTTAAAAAGGAACAAAAGGTCCTTTGGGTCTGCAGAAAATGTGGATATATCCATGAGGGAGAAGAACCACCGGAAAAATGCCCATCTTGTGACCATGAAGCAAAGTATTTTGAAATCAAGTGCGAGGATTACTAAGAAGCTTAAATATATTTAGTTTTGTTCTTCATGCAGAAGAGTTGAAAAGAAAGGTCAGGGTAGAGAAGGCAGATATTCAGTCAAGGCCGGATGATCGGAACCATGTTATAGGTCAGACTGTAGCAGGAACTGTTAAAACATTCAAGTTCAACCCTCCAGCTCAGAAGCGAAACCCAAGGAGATTCCAGTAGTTCAGGAGCCAGATAAAAATCAATCCTGCTGCGAGGATGAGCGTGTAATGCACTCTGCCGCATAGGTTCCAGCATCTTTTCTTCCAGGCAAGAATGGCAAAGATGAGTGTTGCTAGTGTGAAAACAATGGAAATCAGAGGCAGGACGAGAACAGCCTTCAATGTAGACGGAACACCAAAAATGATTTCAAAAGGATCACTCATGATTCCAGCCAATCCAAAAAGAAACAGAAGATTCAGGACACTCATTCCACCTGCCACCCAGCGGCTCCACCTGGGTGCTTTCTTTTCCTCTATTCTGTGCATGCAGAGTTTTCTCCTCAATGCACCAATCGACCAGGCAAAGACGGATACGAAGAAAATGATGGAAAATCCCAAGAAGCAGTAATGGAAAACAGGTGTTTCATACCATTTTAACTTGACGAAGGCAAAGTAGGGAACATTACTCAGAAAAGCATGGGCAATGCGGCCATTGCTGTCTTGTTTAAAAATGAGCACATTCTGTGTTCCAACTTCCCGGAAGATGAAAGGTTCCACCTCTATCCACTGTGTATTTCCAAGGCCTGCCGGCATTTTGATCAAGAGACGCCCTTCATCTGTTGCTTTTACCTTTACCACAGTGAACAGGTTCACCATCTTTTCCAAAGTTGTATAAACACCCCTGGTTGTCCCGTAACAGCCTGCTATTCGACTCAGCCGTTCTTTGGAATCCGGGGAAGGCTCAGGCACTGTCTGTTCCAGCGTGGGATAATAGCGGTCAAGAAAGGCCTGCAGAAGTTCTTCACGGACATCCAATCCGGCTCCTGCGCTGTTGTAGGAGACAAAGAAGCCCACGTTTTTTTCTGGGATCATGACAAAAAATGTGTGGAAAAAGACAGTATCGCCGCCATGTTCAAGAATCCGCAGGTTGTTCAGGTTTCTTTCCCAGAAGCCATGGGCATTCCCGTTTAAACGCGGGTCATGGGAGAAAAGGCGCGTCTGCATGAGTTCGGCTGTTTCTTCTTCCAGAATCTTGACTTCTTTGTATTTTCCCTTTTGGAGATGGGCAATCATGAATTTTGATATATCTGTGGCTGTCGTGCTCATTGAACCTGCCGGAGCGATGCCATTGAGCAATTCAAATTCTTCGGTCTTGAAAACCCCATTTTTATATGTATATCCCTCAGACATGTTGTCTGCCAATTCAGGCGGCAGCGGCTGGCGGAACGTGCTCTGATGCATATCCAGAGGCTTGAAGATATACTCCTCAAGATATTCTTCAAATGATATTCCTGCGATTTTTTCCGCGATAAAGGCGGCCAGGGCTGTCCCGTAATTGGAGTAAGCTGTGATTTCTCCAGGAGGAAAAACTCTGGCCGGAATGTTATCGGCCAGCCATTTTCCTTCAGGTACAAGGTCTTCAGGCTGACGGGCTCCCATCCCTATGTAGACATCCTCGAAGCCAGGCGTATGAGTCATCAAATGAGTAAGAGTGATTGGCTCTGGAAATGTGGCTGGAATTTTAAACTCATCAAGATAGATGTTGACATCTGCGTTGAGGTCGAGCTTCCCCTGCTCGTAAAGCTGCATAACTGCTGTCCAGACAAATAGTTTTGAGACTGAGCCAGGCCTGAAAAGGGTTTTATCAGCCAGAACAGGTTTCTTTTTCTCGACATCTGCAAACCCATAGCCTTTGGCATGGAACAACTGGCCATCTTTGACAGTGGCAAATGTCGCCCCAGCAATGTGATTGGCTGCTAGATGGGCGGCCATGATGCCGTCGATAAAAGCTTCCAACTCTGCAGGGTCTGCTGGGCCTTCAGTTTCAGGTGAAGTCTGAGCCTGAGCAAAACTAATGGGCAAGGCAATGATTAAAAAAACAACCAGATTCTTCCGTAATATTCTTTTCATTTTCTTCCTCCTTTTTTTATGATGAATAAATACTAATAAAACAAAGGATGGCAATCAACTTTCTGAATAGAATAAGGAATAAGGGGACAGACCAAGATATTTTTTTTAATTTGAACAAGATAGTTGAATAATCAGAGGGAATTTCTTTCTTAGGTGGCTATTTTTAGGGGTAAATCAATCTCCGTAAGGAATAATACATTCATGTAATTCAAAAACCCCTTCATGTTCACGAATGATTCTATCTCTTAGTCCTAAACCGAGTTTTATATTTATTCGCTCGATAAATTCTTTGCTGCCGACTGCAAGACTCTCAGTCCATCGGCTTTCTCTTTTGAGACCCCGAGTTTCGATCGCATCGGCTATCCACTTTGTGTAGGATTGCTTGAGAGATTCTCGATCTTTCATGTTTAATATCCGGATGAGACTATGATCATCAATCAATTTATATCGTTGCTGGTTACTCAAAATTTCATTGTACCCACAGAACGGCCAATCTTTCGGATGATTCACCACTCCGGCTCTTACCATATTCATATCAATATAGACCATGCATTGATTAAGATGGATATCAGACTCAACGGCCGTTGCATGATACCGATCCTCCCAAAAAGCTCCTCTCCTGTTCTTCCTTTGATTATATTCCTGAGCAGTCCTGCCGGCGATCAGTCTCATGGCTTCAGGAATGATATTTCGTCTTTTAACATCATTAACTAGTAAGTGAATATGATTGCAAGTTACAGCATAATTTAAAACACATAATCCATATCTTTTTTTTGCTTTAAACAGCCAGAATAGCCATCTCTTGCGATCTCGAAAAAATTTTAAAAGAAATTCTCTTTTATGACAGCGATGAGTAATATGCCAAATAAGACCTGGGATGTATCCACGGCTAGCTCTTGCCATACCCATTCTCTTTATAACTTAGATAGACGCTTTCATAGCCAAAAATTCTCATTTAAGGAGAAAAATTAAGGCCAAACTAAAGTTATGCCGCTGTAAATAAATGAAATATCTTGGTCCGTCCCCCTTTTTCTCCCCTTTTTCCCTTTTCGTGTCGGTGGGAACAAGAATTATATTTTAGCTGACTATCTTTGACCTTAACCTCTATTCATAAACCAATATGACTACTCGCCTGTTCTGAACTCTTCCTTGACGAGTGGAGTTATCACCTATCGGTGCCTCACTCCCATAGCTTATCACTTCCATCCTATGGAGGGGGATGCGATACTTTTTGTGGAGATAGTCCATCACCGCTTCGGCCCTTTTCTTTCCTAAGAGCAGGTTCCAATTTTCTGGCCCAGTGTTATCCGTGTGTCCTTGAATTTCCAGATACACACCCTTGTCTTGAGCAATTAGCATTCCCACAAATTCGTCTAGTCTTGCTTGAGCTTCCTCACTCAATTCATAACTGTCGAATCTAAATTTCGCTTCTTCATTCCTTAGAACCTCTTGAAAAATCAGTCTTCCCTGAGCATATTTCTTGACTTCACTGATTTTGCTGTCGAATTCGGATTTTTGTTTACCTAGTTCGGATTCTTGCTGGGTGATGAGCGAACCAAGAGTGGCCAAACGTTCATCATGCTCTTTTAATCTTTTCTGATTCTCCTCGACAGAACTCTCCACGCCCTCTACCTTTTCATCCAGGGTCGCTATCTCTCCCAGCACATATTTTTTGGTAGCACAGCCCGTACCAGCGATTAATCCCATGAGAAGCGCCACCCCCACGAAAAATATGACTTTGTTTTTGTTCATCTTTACTTCCCTCCCTTTACTAATGCCAATCGCTCTTTTGTCATAATCTATGATTCACACCTCATCTGCTGCAATTTATCATATCATAAGTTCATCTCTCATCAAACATCTTTGAACGATGTTTTTTCCCGCGCCTTAACTAAAAAGATGGTCATTTTGGTCTTTGCTTGAAGTTCATAGTGATGGTGATGAGGAGTCCTTCGTTTCCCCGCTGTAGTATCCTTCTCTTGTTCTTATTTTGTGTTTCCTGTTTGACGTCATCACCTTGATTTTTCGGAATTCATTTTTGGGATCTTTATAGGAAGTGTAGCCGAGGATATATTGGTGACTGAGTTCTTTTTTTATCATCGCTAAAGTTGTTTTCAATTCTTCAGGATGATTTAAAAAAAATGCCTTTCCTCCTGTGGCCTTGGAGAATCGTTCAAGAGAGGAAACGATCCAGGAAGAGCTTACCGTCGGCGCGCGTTTATACTTCTTTAAATACTGGTCGCTTAAAGGAATTTTATACCCGATAGTATAGATGGGCACATCAACCCTCCGTGCGACTTCAACCGCTTGCTCATAAGAATATTGGCTGTCGTTTTCGATTCCGTCTGTGATTAAGAGAAGAGCTCTTTTTTCGTTTTTCCCTTTATCAGCAAACGCTGGCGACACCGCTACGGCATCATTCAAGGCAGTCTGGCCGTAGGCCCCGGTCGTCTCCAGAAGAGATAAAAATTCATCCTTATCTTCAGAAAAGTTGACGGCCACTTCCACCTCTCCATCAGCAAATATCAACAGCGAGACTTCATCGTGATCATCAAGAAGGGCTGTTATGAGATACGCGAGGGCCTCCTTGCTTTCTTCCAGTCTATCCTGAAGAGCCATGCTCCCGCTGACATCGAGGAGCACGGTTAAACTCAGAGGAGCCTCAAAATCGTGCTTGAAATAGGTGATATCCTTTTTTTCATTGTTCTCATAAATAAAAAAATCTTGTTCTGTCAGGTCGTTAATATATCTTCCTTTCCTATCTTGAACCGTTACTACTAGAGAAATTGCGTTGACTGATATGTCATAGACGATTTCCTTTCTTTTTTTCTCTTGAGAAAAGGATAATGACGAAGACATACATATTGTTCCGATAATGTAGACGATGAGAACAATCGATATCGGCCGGAATATTATTATATTGTTCGGTGCGTTATTCTTCATTCATTCCCGCTCTGCAGCTTTCTTGACTTATAGCATAGTCGAAATCTGGAATCAACGGCCGCTGAATTATGCTCCAACCTGGGCCTAAACTCTGGATTATCTTCTGATTTCTTTATCCTCTGATATTGCCCAAAAATATCCTTATTGGGAATCAGCTAGAACAGACCACGAAATCCAAGGAAGAAATTTAATTTATGGACGTCTAAAGGGATGAACATTTCCAGACACAAAGATTAAATCGAACGAAAAGAGAGCTAATGTCGAAGCAAAAAGACATAAAGATGATGCCTCCGGACTCAGCCCGAATTGGAAGAAATCCGCTTTTCATATATAATTCCCTGTCTTCTGTCTGAAGGTGAGTCTTCGACAAGCTCAGACAACGTCAGACAGAATGTTTTGACAATGCATCGGCACACTTAATTCAATCCAGGAGGTAAAGGATGGTCTACTATTTTAAGAAAGGGTCTCGGATATTTTTGCTGGTGGCTCTTATTCTCTGGATGACTCATCTCTTCTTTTCCCAGAGTCCGGAAGAAAACCTGATCAAAAATTTCAAATGGCGCAACATCGGCCCGGCCAACATGATCGGCCGCATCTCGGATTTCGAAGCTCTTGACAAGGATTTCACCCAGGTGCTCGTTGCCAGCGCATCGGGAGGTGTCTGGAAATCCGTCAACGCCGGGACGACCTGGGAACCCATCTTCGACAAATACGGTTCTTCTTCGATCGGCGATGTGGCCTTTTTCCAGAAAGATCCGAAAATCATCTGGATCGGTACAGGGGAGGAATGCTGCCGGAACAGCATCGCCTGGGGCGACGGTATCTATAAATCGACAGACGGAGGCAAGACATTCACCCGGATGGGCCTGGAGACGACGCATACGATCGGTCGTGTCCTCACCCATCCCACCGACCCCGATATCGTCTATGCAGCAGCGACCGGCCATACCTGGGGCTACTCCGGAGACCGAGGATTGTTCAAGACCGGGGACGGAGGCAAGACCTGGAAGAAACTGACTCAGGGACTGCCGGATGATGGCAAGACCGGAGCCATTGATCTTGTCATGCACCCGGAAAACCCAGACATTCTCTACGTCAGTTTCTGGCAGCGATTACGTCAGCCCTGGCGCTTCGACTCCGGTGGACCGAACGGCGGCGTTTTTAAAACCACAGACAGCGGGAAAACCTGGCAGAAACTCACCCAAGGGCTCCCGACCGGAGACCTGGGAAGAATCGGGTTAGCCATCTCCAGGAGCAACCCGAAGGTCCTGATGGCCGTTGTCGAACACGGCTTTCAACCGCAGAGGTCCCTCCGGGAGGGTCAGAAACAGAAACCTAACCCCGATTACGATGACCTGACCAAACTCGGGACCGGAATTTACAGGTCCGAAGATGGAGGAGAGACCTGGATGTTCATGAACCGGACAAACGTCCGTCCGTTCTACTACAGTCATATCTACATCAATCCCTTCGACGACAAGCTGGTGTATTACCTGGCGACCCGCATGCAGGTTTCCGAAGACGGAGGAAAAACCTTCAAGAACATAGAGGGACTCCATCCTGATTTCCATACCATGTGGCTCGACCCGACCAACAAGAACCGCTTCTATGTCGGCCAGGATGGAGGCGCATCCCTCACTCATGACCACGGACAGACCTGGATTTTTTTCGACAACCTCTGCCTGGCTCAGTTTTATGCCATCAGCACCGATATGCGTGATCCTTATTATGTCTACGGTGGACTGCAGGACAACGGCACCTGGTGCGGTCCCAGCTTGAGCCGAGAAGGGACAATCCTGACTGATTTCTGGTTCAATATCGGTAGTGGAGACGGGTTCTACACTCAGAATGATCCCACCGACTGGCGCATCGCCTACTGCGAAAGCCAGGGGGGGAATATCATGCGAGTTAACATTGAGACACGCGAGACAACTCGGATAAGGCCCTCAGAAGAGAATACCTACAACTGGAAAGAACATCTCCCGAAGAAGAGCCGGGAAGAAGGAGAAACCCAACAGGCCGAGGCGCAGCAGCAACAGCAGCCGCCACAAAGCATGTTCGGCCGACGGCGATCGCCCTTCCGGTTCAACTGGAGCTCGCCCATCTTGATTTCTCCGCATAATCCGGCCACTATTTATTTCGGCGGAGATCATCTTTTCAAATCAATCGATCGTGGCGACCACTGGAGGATAATAAGCCCCGACTTATCGACCAACGACCCGGAAAAACACAGCAAGCCCACCGGCGGCATAACTCTCGACCAGACAGGGGCAGAAACCCACTGCACCATCACCACCATCTCCGAATCTCTGCTGACTCCAGGCCTGATCTGGATCGGGACGGATGACGGCCATGTCCAGCTAACCCGCGATGACGGAAAGACGTGGACGAACATGAGATCAAATGTCCCTGATGTCCCCGAAGGGATCTGGGTCAGCCGGGTCGAGGCCTCACGCTATGCCGAGGGCACCTGCTACTTAACTTTTGACGGACACCGGAGCGATATTTTCAAACCGTTTGTGTTCAAAACCACGGATTACGGAAAGACATGGACAAACATTACCGCGAACCTTCCGGATGGAGGGCCGGTCTATGTCATCCGCGAAGATCCGAAGAACAAAAGCCTCCTGTTCGTCGGGACGGAGTTTGACGCCTTCTTCTCCAGGGACGGAGGCAAAAACTGGAAGGATCTCAGCCTCAACATGCCCACGGTGGCTTTCCATGACCTTTTGATCCATCCTCGTGACAATGACTTGATCGCGGGAACTCACGGACGCGGCCTATGGATTCTGGATGACATCACGCCTCTTCAACAAGCCACAGACAAAATCCTCGCCTCGGAGGCTCATCTGTTTGATAACGAGAGGCCAGGGACCCACTGGCTGAGCCTGCGCCGAGGTGGCTACGGTCGCGGCAATCTCTACTTTGCCGGGGAAAACCCGACTCCAGGCGCAACGATCAACTTTTATCTCAAGGACAAACCCTCCGATCCTTTGAAAGTCGAGATCACGGATGTGACTGGAAACCTCAAGACGACCTTTGTCGTTAAGGATGTCGAAGCAGGTCTGAACCGTCTGATGTGGGATATGCGGTTTGATCCGTCACCCAAGCAGCTAGAGCAGAGCCTCACCCAAATGCAGCAGATGATGGACAGGATACTTCAGAGGCCGGAAGTGGAGGAGACGGCGAAAAAAACAGTAGAGAAAGCGCTCGAACAGCTCAAACAACCAGGCCTTACCTACAGAGAAGCGGCGGCGATTCAAAGACAAGCCTTCGAGTCGATCGGTTTCGGAGGAGCCATGTCATTCATGGCAGGCAGGTTTGGCCGTGGCGCGGAAGCCCCTCTCGCCGAACCGGGAAGCTACGCCGTCAAGCTCACGGTTAACAGCCAAACATACACTGCAAAAGTTTCCGTTCGCCGTGATCCCATGCTACAGAGCAGATAGGTTCCATCCAGCAATTGAACTCAGGCTCTCAGAACGGCTGGGCTGCCGGCCGTGGAATCATTGCAAGAAAGGTTAGAAAAGAAAATTAAACTATATCTGGATTTCTCATCAGACTGGTATTAAAAACAAAACTGATTTAAGGCGCACAATTATTGTTTAGATGGTACAAGTCCATCTTAATTATTTTTTTAGGAACAGCCCGATCGCTCAAGGCAGCACCGAGTCACGACTTGGGTCCTGAATATTTGAATTCAACCCAAGAATATCCCGATCCCAGCTCATCTTTGTAACTTTTGCAAGCCGGACAAAGAGAATATTTTGGATGCTGCCCTCTCCTCGGAATGAATTTCTTTTTACATCGGAAACAGACGGCCTGTTTACTTGCTTTTCTATCCATGCTTTAAATGGTCTTTTCCCCAAAATAAATATGAAAAAATTTCTTCAAAAAGTTCCTACGACCTGGGGGTATCCCCCAGGTTTCGCTTATTCAAGCTCTTCAGGTAGGCTACTTTTTCTTCTTCTTGGCAGGTGCTTTCTTCGCCGCTTTCTTTGCTGCTGGCTTCTTTTTGGTCGCCTTTTTTGCCATTTCTTTACCTCCTTGTATTTTTTGATGCTTTCTTGATGGCATCATTTTTGTTGACCATATCAGCGTCCATGCTCTAATCCAATTTAATGATCAATATCCTTGGCTACCACTTTCACATCAGCTATAGTCACTCCGATTCCTTTTTCAATTTCTTCTCTTGTTTTCATAAAGCTATCCATCCGCAGTTCATAGTTGGAATTTATTTTTAACAGGACCAGCTTTCATTTTTATTCAATGTTAAGCTGAAATTCATAACAATTATATAAAACAAAAATAAAATTACAATTTTTTTTTTAAATGTAATCATTTTTATTTTTGTGATTCAAGAATAGATGAAGCATGGAATAAATAAATTCTCAGTCAGCGTTTGACTTTTCTGGCCTTTGGAGGGACCCAATGTTCGAGGAAGTGACTCGTTCCTTCAATTTCGTCGACCAGGTCTTGAAAAATCGCGCGCAGTTGTTCGTAGGGAAGAGTGCCGATGATCATCCGGCCGTTGATGATCACAGTCGGTGTTGATCGAATACCGTGGGCGTAGCGGTCTGAGGTTCTATCGTATTCTGTCCCGGTGTTGATGATTGTCTGAACTAAGCTCTGCGTGGCTGGGTCATCGAGGGCTTCTTCCACTCCGTACCTCCCCGCCAATTCTCGACGCCATTCAGGACTTCGGGCGGCATTAAAATTGGCGAAGATTTCATCATGGATGGGAAGAAACTGAGCCGGGTCATAGGCGGCCAGATAAGCCAGCTCACAGGCTCCAGGATGGATGTCCTTATCAACGACCGTGTTGCACTGGCCCTCCAAAGGAAAAAACTGGAAAACGACATTAATCTTTCCAGCGAACTCCTCTTTGAGCCTGTTGAGTTGCTGGGTGAGAAACAGGCAGTCGGAACAGAGAAAGTCTGAATACTCGATTAACTGAATGGGCGCATCCTCAAAATTCTCGGTGGACCGGACAGTCCAGTAAGGAGAGAGAAAACTCGGATTGCCCACCAGAGGGAGATCTCGGAACTGCTTGACAATCCTTAAGGCAACAGCTGACTGAGCTTCTTTTCGGACTTCATGATACTGAATCAGGCCATAGGCGCCGAGGGCGGTGATGAAAGCAAAAGTCACAAGCATCTTCAGCGACGGCCTGAAATATTGTCGAAAAAAACCTTCTTGGCCCCGTCCTATCCCGAATCTCCAAAACAGGAGAAAGCTCACGATGGAAAAGAAGTAGAATCCCGTGCAGAGCAGACACAGAGTGTGCAGGATGAAGACGGCGTAAACAATAAGTCCGATAACCCCCAGCCCATTCAGAAAGGCGATAAAGGCGTTGGTCCTCTCAAAACTCTCCGAAGGAAAAAGGGCTCCAAAGGAAACAAGGGCTCCGACGATGAGCCCGAAATATCCGAGCGGAATCCCGATCACTTGGGAAATAACGGAAAAGGCCGAACTATCGCAGTTGAGAAAAGGGCTGATGTCGCAGAACGATCCTTCAAAGATGGATTCGGGATAGTTGGCAAGAAAGAAGTGCCGGATGGTGAGGATGGAAAATACCATCATCCCGATTCCTGAGAAAAAACTCGTGATCCTGGGCCATCGCCCACCACCTAAGGTTAATGTCCGTTCCATCCTAAATCTCTCAAAATACCTTTCAGGAATAGGTCAATCTAGACTACTCATTTTGCCTTCGTAAATCAAGGAATTTTATGCAGATTTGACTAGTCAGTAACCTTATGCTATATATCATAATCAGCGATGGCTGACGTAGGATATGACAGAGAAAGAAAGAGATTCAAAGGAAGAGAAACAGGGTTCTAGTCCCCCTCCCGACTTTTTCCCGAAGCAATCCGAATTTTCCCATCAACCTCCTCTCGATGACAATCAAGTTAAACATGAATTCTTCTTGCTGGACGAAGCCAGTTCGCAAATCGCAGCCTTCACACCAGAGCTTGAGACTCAAAGAAAGAATGCTGTTAACAAAACGTTATCCCTTGAGATAAGGCTAGAAGCCTTCGAAGACATTTTTGAGTCTGAAATCGGCGATACTTCATTATCTCGAGCCCGGAATATCGAAAGAGAAGTGGGCTTGCGACAGGTCTTTTTAAAATTCGAGGGAGGAAATCCCACCGGAACTCAGAAGGACCGCATTGCCTTTGCTCAGGTTCTCGATGCCCTGCGCCGGGGCTTTGATTCGATCACAACGGCCACCTGCGGTAACTACGGAGTCGCCATGGCCTTTGCTGCTTCTCTAGGTGGCTTGCGGTGCATCATCTACATCCCAGAGTCCTACCACACAAAACGGGAAAAAGAAATAGCAGACTATAGTGCTGAAATCGTCCGAGTTCCAGGGGATTACGAGTACTCTGTGAAGATTTCACGAGAAGATGCAGAGTCCGAAGAAATCTATGACGCCAACCCTGGCGGAGCAAACACAGCGCTCCAATTGAAAGCCTACGGAGAAATCGCCTATGAAATCTACGACGAATTAAGGGATGCCCCCGCTGCGGTAGCCGTTCCTGTTTCCAACGGAACAACACTGGTAGGGATTTATAAAGGATTCCTGAGTCTCTACCGCCGCGGGAAAACTTCAAGGATTCCTAAGATGATCGCTGGTTCCTCCTTCGGGAAGAATCCGATCATCCACGCCTTCCTGAAAAAAACCTTTCGTTGCAATGACCTCCAACCTGAAAAGATCCGTGAGACGGCTGTCAACGAGCCCTTGATTAACTGGCAGGCCATTGACGGAGACTATGCCCTTCAAGCGATTCGTGAAACTTCAGGCTGGGCTTCCTACGCGAGCGATAAAAACATGATCTATTTTTCTCGCTTGATTCGAGAAAAAGAAGGACTCAGCATCCTGCCCGCATCCACCGCTGGATTAATCTCTATGCTCGATTGGAACCAAAAAGAAGCATTTCCCAACGACCGCTATTTGGTCATCCTGACAGGAAGAAAATGACAGATCCCCTTCCGGAAGGAAACGCAATAATTTTTTGCGAAGGAGCTTTTGGGACTCCGAACGGAAAGACAGCCCACGGCCTTGTTCGCCGGACGACCAGATACAAAGTCCTCTCTGTCATCGATTCTAGAAACGCCTCCAAGGACGCCGGCGAGGTTTTGGACGGCAAGCACAATAACATGGGCATCTACCCCAGCTTAGAAGAGACCCTCCAGGCTGCTCATGAAATCGGTCAAAAACCCACTCATTTCGTCATCGGGTTGGCCCCGGATGGGGGAAGGCTCAGCCCAGATCACCGTCAAGCCATAAAAGAGGCCATCCAAGCTGGCTTGAATGTTGATTCCGGACTTCATGACTTTCTTTCTGAGGACCCGGAATTCCTCGATCTCGCCCAAAGACACAACGTCCGCCTCCGGGATGTGCGCAAGACTCCACCCCGCAGGGAACTTCACTTTTTCAGCGGTAAAATCGAACACGTCAAATCTCTGAAGGTGGCTGTGCTCGGGACCGATTCAGCTGTGGGTAAGCGAACCACGGCCTGGCGGTTAGAGGAGGCCTTGTCAGAGAAAGGCTACAGTGCAGTTCTAGTGGGGACAGGGCAAACGGCTTGGATGCAGGGCGCCCATTACTGCATTATGCTCGACTCGCTTATCAATGATTTTGTTTCTGGAGAAATCGAACATGCCGTCTGGAGTGCCTGGCATGATCTCCATCCAGATGTCATCATCATTGAGGGACAGGGCAGTCTTTTGAATCCTGCCTACCCGGGAGGGTTTGAAATTCTCGCAGCAGCCAGGCCTGACGTCGTGGTTCTCCAGCATGCTCCCGCCCGCCAGGAATACGACGGCTTCCCAGGATACACCATCCAACCGTTA
>SMTZ1_10000387_pt1 | contig 40565 bp, 35 predicted proteins | sample DeeMarSWOR136_30_FD_25667 | JGI IMG/M metagenome (IMG submission 25667)
ATGATGTAAGCCAGATGATTCACAAAAAGTAAGGCAGTATCCTCTGCCAGGAACAATTCCATGACATATCCCAAAATTCCAATGACAAGATTCAGCACTCCCATTCCTAAGATCAGTGATAAACCCGTTCTTAATTTTTTTACTTGATGATCTTTTTTGATATAAAGCTGGTAAAACTTCGGACTGGATATTATTAGCGCAGTGAGAAATATTCCCATTACAGGATAAATCCATGTGCTGGCTTGAACGAAAAATTGAACTGTGAAAATTCCCTGGATACTTATGGCAACAATAAAAATTAATAGCAGAACAAAAACAACTCTCTCCCAGCGACTCTGCGCCTGGGCAGTGATTTTGTCCAAAAGCTTCTTGACTAATGACTGATGAACCTGAACAAGGTCAGTCAACGCTTCGTCAGTCAAATGAATTTTTTCTTCCGCTCTTTTTGTCGCTTCGGTTTCACTAAATCCCCTACTGAGATAAAGCTGGTATAAATCATCTAAATCCGATGCAATTTCCAGAATGATTCGTGATTTGGTCGGTTGGGGTAAGTCCAGCCGTTCATTAATGCTTTTCAGCAATGACGTGAATTGTTTCATTTTTTGATCTCTCCTACAATATCAAAAAATTCTTTGAAAAATTTTTCCCAGCCAGCTAATTGGGCTGTGGCGTATTTCTTACCTTTGGCTGTTAGATTATAATATTTTCTTTGTCTCTTTGGACCTTCCTGTTTCCACGTCCCCTTAATCAGTCCTTCCTTTTCCAATTTATGAAGAATGGGATAAAGCGTGCCGTGGTTGAATTTGAAAAGCCCGTCGCTCTTTTCTTCTATCTCTAAAGCAATCTGGTAACCATGTTTTTTTTCTTTAAATAAAACAGCCAGAATCAATATTTCATTGCAATTCTTCGTTAAATACGGTATTTCAATAATTGGTATATCCATAAATATTAACCCTATAGAATGTATCGATATGGAATATATAGAGCCTGTATATATCGAGAATCTATATATACAACGTCAATATATCATTTTTGTTTCAAAATGTCAAGATTTTTTTCAATTTTTTCTTATCGCTTAATTACATTTTGACAAACCATTAATACGGTTTACTGGGTAGGCTAATTTATTTAGCTATCGAAGTAACAGCCGAATTCATTCGGGGGCCTTGTAGAATAATCTAAATCTTAAAATCACTTCTTTGGTTTCTATGAATCCTTAACTCAGGCATATAATTTTTTGAAAAAGTTTCGCTTGCTATTTTGAAAATCAGGGATTATATTTAGAATCTTCAAATTTTTTGTTTCGGCATGACAATACAATTCTTCCCTGAAAGAGTAAAAATCTGATGGTCACAGAAAAGAAATCCCTCAGAATCCAAAAAAAATCAAGCTCATTTCTGTGGGATTTCAATTCTGTGGACTTGAATTTTTATTTTTTGATATTAGTTCTTCAAGGATAAGGTTATCAAGCTGTAAGGAGAAAAATTTGTCAACAAAAGAGCGATTTAAAAAAGCCATGCACTGGCAGAAACCTGATCGATTGCCCAATATGGATTTCGGTTACTGGGATGAAGCGATTGTAAAATGGCATGAACAGGGATTACCCAAACATGTCAAAACCAATATCGAAGTCGAAGAATATCTTGGATTAGAGGGTGTTGAAAGCATTCCCTGGTTACCTGTCAGGAACGGATTGTTCCCCTGGTTTGAACGCAAAATTTTGGAAGAAAAAGAGGATTGCAACATTATTCAGAGTGAAGAGGGTGTTATTTGTGAAATTCCCAAAACAGGCGAGACAATCCCAAAATACATCCGATTCGGCATTGAAACCCGTGAGGATTGGGAACGATATAAAACCGACCGGTTGGATTATACACAACCTGATCGAATCGGTGATATAAAGAAAACAGTCCAACAAGCGCAAGCTGCAGGAATGCCGATCCGTTTCGATGCAGGCTCACTTTATGGCTGGCTGAGGAACTGGATGGGCGTTGAAAATCTTTCCATCGCTATTATGACAGAGCGGGATTGGGTAGAGGAAATGATGGAGCACTTAACTGAAATGACGCTCTATCTCATTGAAACATCGCTGTCAGGAATCGAAGTCGACATTGCATGGTGGTGGGAAGATATGTGTTTCAACAAAGGTCCGTTAATTTCTCCCAGGTTGTTTGAGGAACTGATGGTTCCCCGATACAAACGCATTACCGACGCACTGAAAAAGTATGGGATTGATGTCAATATTTTAGATTGTGATGGCTGCATTTACGAATTGGTACCAGGTTGGCTGAAGTCAGGAATTAATTGCATGTTCCCCATCGAGGCTGCGCATTCTGATCCGTTAAAGCTGCGCAAAGAATACGGAAATGACCTTTTATTAATCGGCGGCGTCAATAAAATTGAACTCATCAAAGGGAAAGAAGCCATCGACCGTGAAATGGAGCGAATCCAGCCCTTGATAGAAGAGGGGGGTTATATCCCAACCGTGGACCATCGCGTGCCCTCAGATGTTTCGTATGAAAATTATCTTTATTATCTGGAAAAGAAAAAAGAGATATTGTAGAGTATTTATAGCTATATAGGGATACGAATTTTTTCATAAAAAATATTAAACTTTAAGTAATTCAAAAGGAGTATTGGAGTGCTGGAGTAATGGAGATTACAAATTTAATGAAGTTCCAGTACTCCATTAATCCATAATCCTTTTTCATGTAATATTTATAGAGAAATGCAAAATGCTATTATTTTTAGATTTTACTGTCATGCCTGTGAATGCAGGCATCTCCTAAGTGACTAATTATTAGTATGGAGGAGACTCCTGCATCCGCAAGAGTGACGATCAATTTTTAATAGTTTTTCAATTTTGCAGAACTCTTTATAATATTTAACTTATGATTATCGATTCACTGAGTTGTCACCTTTATTTTTTGAAATATATCGATTCGATGAATAATTTAATTTTTACCTTCAATGTCGTTGTGCCAGTTTTTCTGCTGATCTTTCTGGGTTTTCTTTTGAAATGGCGAAAATTCATTAATGAAAACTTCATCCTGGTTTCATCGAAAGTTGTCTTTAATGTAACCGTTCCAGCGCTGGTCTTTGCCAAATTATCAACAACTGATTTTCGGGTCACGTTCGATTTAAAACAGATCGCTTTTGTTTATAGTGGTACTCTTGTTTTCTTTGCCCTGACCTGGATGTTTTCAACTTTTATTTCCAAAAACGGGAAAGACCAGGCATCCTTTATCCAGGGTAGCATTCGCAGTAACTATGCCATTGTTGGATTTGCCTTGGTTTCAAATACTTTTGGGAATCAAGCCCTGGGCAAAGCAGCCATACTTCTCGCCTTTATCATGCCCCTTTACAATGTGTTAGCCATTATCGCCCTGACCGTCCCCCCGAAAAAAGAAAAGAAAATCGGCTACAAAAAAACAATTGTTGAAATCATCACCAATCCACTTATTCTGGCAACGTTAATTGCCATTCCCTTTTCCTATTTTCAGATTTTTGTTCCTAAATTTCTGATGGTGACAGTTGATTATTTAGCCACCCTGACTTTACCCCTTGCGCTTTTGGGCATTGGTGGTTCGCTTAAATTTGAAAGCATTAAAAAAGATTCCAAACTGGCGCTATGGGCAACGCTCATTAAAATTATCATCATACCTGCTACACTCACTTACATTGCCGTTCAGCTTGGTTATAAGCAGGAGGACCTTGGCGTGTTATTCATGCTCTTTGCAACACCGACTGCGATTGTCAGTTTTATCATGGCGGAAGCGATGGGATGCAATAGCGAACTGGCGGGAAATATTATTGTGATGACCACACTGGGTTCGATCTTCACAATTTCAATTGGGCTGTTTGTTATGAGATCGATTGGATTGATATGAGATTTTACTGAAGTAGCTATTAATCAGTTGAAATATAACTTCTTATTTGAATAATACATTAAACTTACGAGTTGAATTGTTATTTGATGCTAGACGCAAAATACTGGATTCCTGATTTATAAGGGATTAGGAAAGCAAATACGAATTCAGCAGCCAGTGTCACGTCATTCAAAAAAATGAATGGCGCTTGCAAACAGTGAATTCTGAATTTTCGTTTGGAAACTAATGTAATAATTTTTTATTGTTCTGGTGTCTTTTTTGATCTCGCCTTGTTCGTTTCTCCATTCCTTTCCAGAAAGCCTCGGTCAGATCAATTCCGGTTTGGTTGGCAATACAGATCAGCACAAAAAGTACATCTGCTAATTCCTCTGAAAGGGAATTATTCGAATCGGATTTTTTAAAGCTCTGATCCCCATAAGTTCGTGACATGATGCGTGCAACTTCCCCAACTTCTTCCACCAATTGGGCTAAGTTTGTCAGTTCTGAAAAATAGCGGACACCAACCGTTTGGATCCACTGATCTGCAATTTGTTGACATTCTTCAAGAGTAATCTGCTTCATAATTTTATCTTTAGTTATTCACACAAATTTTATGTGTCAGCCCATTTGGCTCTTTCTTCCCGATCAAGCCTGGTCAAGTTTTTAATTGCGCTGCGAAGGATTGCCACAAGTAAAAATACTGAGAATAAACCCGCAACAAAATCCAGCCAGTAAAACACAAAGCCAAAGAAACTTATTTTTTTAACAAAAATTAAGATGATGTTTAAAATAAAGACGAAAATTCTAGCTTCTGTTGTAGACATTCGCAAATAAGATATTTTAAAAATATGAACCGAATTGGTAGCGAGATACACATTGATCGAAGCGATTAGAAAAAGCGCCAGTATCAACCAAATAAATGGTTGACTAACTAAACCTGAATATGCAAGGCCAAAAATTAGAAATGCCATGCCGAAAGCATCTACCAGATGATCCAGGTAATAGCCATATTTGGGGCGTTGTTGGTTGCGAACACGTGCCAGTGTTCCATCGAGACTATCTCCGAGCCAGTTTACAATAAGCCCCAGATTAGCCATCAATAAAAATGACCAGTGGTATTTTACTAAATAATACGAAATCCCAATCAGAACCATAGCAAAAAGGCCCAAAAAAGTCATCATATCAGGTGTAACCCAATTCGGTAATTTAGGAGCGATCCATAACAGCGCTTTCTTTTCAATTCCAGCCAAGAAGCTCGACTGGACGCGTTCCTCACTCAATTTTTTTTGATCTACTTCACTCATTTTTCACCTTCTCTATTCTCGTCATTAACTATTTAGTTCAGACGGCAATTTTTCGAAGTACCGAGCCGCAGAGAGCAAATAGAGATAGTAACAAATAAAAGTTCATCACCTTCCCTGGCTTAATGAAAGGCTTGCGCTAAAATTAATACAATATTGAAATTTAATCATCAATCTTAAATCTTTTAATTTTCAATCAATTAATACTGTATCATCCTATAAGCGATATTGATTTGTGATCGGCATCCTTCGATCTTTGCCAAACGCTAGGGGAGTAATTTTTATACCAGGAGGTCCCTGCCTCCGTTTGTATTCACTCGAATCTACTAATCTGATCACTTTGCATACAACTTGTTCATCAAATCCCATTTTCACAATCTGCTCCCAATTCGCTTCCTTTTCAACATACTCGGCTAAAATGGGATCTAAAATGTCGTAGGGCGGTAAGCTGTCTTCATCCTTTTGATCTGGACGTAATTCTGCAGATGGCGGCTTAACAAGCGTGTTTTCAGGAATGATTTCTGTTCCTTTAATTTTGTTCAGATTTCGGGCTAATTTGTAAACCAAAGTCTTGGGCACATCTTTAATTACAGCAAAGCCTCCAGCCATATCGCCATAAAGCGTGCAATAACCTACGCTGACCTCGCTTTTATTCCCTGTTGTCAATGCCAGCCAGCCAAATTTATTTGATAGTGCCATGATGATATTTCCACGAATTCGCGCCTGAATATTTTCCTCAGTAATATCAAAAGGTAAGTCAGCAAAGCATGTCGCCAGCATTTTTTTGTAGGCTTCAAAAGTTTCCTGAATCGGAATATTTAGGAGCTTAATTTTCAAATTGCGGGCTAAAAGCTCAGCATCATCTACGCTCGACTGAGATGAAAAAGCAGAGGGCATACTCACCCCAATGATGTTTTCCTCGCCCAGGGCATCAACAGCAATGACAGCGGTTAAGGCGGAATCAATACCGCCGCTCAATCCAAGCACGACCTTCTTGAAACCATTTTTTTGAACATAGTCTCTTGTTCCCAAAACCAACGCGTGATATACCTCTGAAATGGGATCAAGTTTGCTTCTTGACTGTCTTTGTAGCGCTTCTTTTTCTAAATCTCTAACCTTTGAAGCTGGAAGTTCAAACAACTCGACCTTGTATGGGGGATCAAATTTTCGTTTCTTTGTTTGAAAGGAATTGTCCGAAGAACGTAAATCCTGAATTTTCGAAACATCTATGTCGAATAAAATCAAATCTTCTTCAAACTGCTTCCCTCTTTCAAGAATTTCCCCATTTTCATTTACGATCAAACTATTTCCATCAAATACCAATTCATCCTGTCCCCCTACCAAATTAACATAACATACATTTGCACGATTGTTAAGTGCCGTGCTTTTCAGCAAATTTTCTCTATCTTCTACTTTTCCTGAATGATAGGGTGAAGAGGATATGTTCAAAATAACTTCTGCACCAGTTGAAAGCGCCTGAGTCTCTATAACGCTGTCCTCAACCCAGATATCTTCACAGATATTTAACCCAATTTTAACTTCATTTATTTCCAAGATAAGTGGACGATCCCCTGGCTCAAAATATCTCTTTTCGTCAAAAACTCCATAGTTGGGCAGATGAATTTTATGGTAGATATGAATTAGTTTGCCATTATTGATAACTGCCGCAGCATTGAAAATCTTATCCGATACTAAATCGACAAAACCAATAATAACAGTGATACCCTCGGCATCGGGGAAAACACTCTGTAAACATTTCAGGTTATCCTGAATAAATTGAGGGCGAAGCAGCAGATCTTCTGGTGGGTAACCTGTTAATGTCAGCTCGGGGAAGGCAACAACATCAGCATCGTATTCTTTTGCTCTGTGGATATATTCCTTTACTTTTTGCTCGTTGCCAGGAAAATCGCCTACAGTTACATTAATTTGCGCCAAAGCAATTCGTAATATCTTGTTTCCTGCCCGCATTATTCTCCCATCGCTTTCATGATGAGGCGTTTTCGACGCTGTCCGTCAAATTCAGCATAATAAATCTGCTGCCAGGGACCCAAATCTAGTTCGCCTTTTGTCACTGGTATGATCACCTGGTGCCCGATCAACAGATTTTTTAAATGTGCATCTCCATTCACTTCGCCAGTACGGTGGTGCCGATAGTTTATGCCATCAGGGGCTAACTTTTGCAGCCAATCTTCAATATCCTGAATCAGACCTGATTCAGCGTCATTAATATAAACAGCAGCAGTGATATGCATTGCAGAGACGAGAATCATCCCTTCTTGAATGCCACTCTTTCTGAGAACTTTCTCTACTTCATGAGTGATATTGATAAATTCCCGTTTACGTGTTGTATTAAACCACAAATAATCAGTGTAAAATTTCATTATACATTTCCTTTTTTTGGATATTTTTACTATTTTGTAAATTAAAAGTTCATATTCTTATCTTCATAAAAAATAAAGCGAATAGATGAATAGGTCAATCCATTCGCTTTCAATAATTTTCAAGGAGTTTTCACTTCAGATATTTATTCGCTCATCATGAGGAATTCTCGTTCGGATAATGTTTGATTGGCACCATCAATAAGATCGTACAAATGATTTAGCATGTCCTCAACCTCGAATTCCCCATTAATATCATTTAATTCCTTAGCTTCCTCTGCCAAAATATCAACCTGATTTTTTAGTTGAATATCATACTCGTAAAGTTGTGAGACTTTTCCCTGCTCAACCTTTGATTGACTAAAAAATTGACTCTCGTTAGAACTGGGTTCCTTGATTGATTGGATAAGCATTCTCAGGCTCAACGATATTCGATGGAATGGATCTAAGTTCGCGTTCTTATGATGCTGATAATAATGATGCTCGAAATCTGATAGGTTTTTCTCAATCTGAAGCAATTTTTCGGAAAGGAATTCCCGCAGCCGCCTATCAGATTGGCATCGAGATTTTTGAATTCCATACCCCTCATAGCCGGAAATAGAATTAATGAGGTCATTTTTCAATGACTCATTGTTTCGAGTGACGCTTTCCATGAATAACTCCTTGAATAGTTGTACTACATATCTTTTGCTTGTTATTTAATCCACTTTTTTCTAACAATAACGATTCCGATTTATTTTAATAATGGATTTTTACAACTTTATTTTGCTATCCATATATTTTTAGCGAAAATTCTTGTGTTCAATAGTCAATAAAGTGATGTAGGAGGCTTCTTTATTCGTTAGAAATCCTATAATTTATGTTTATTCTTTTTCACAAAAATTTCCGTTCATACTTTAGTAGTTTATAGAAATTCAATGAATAAATTTAATTGAAGGAAATATAACATATTACTAATGAATAACAGCAAAATTTATGAGTAAAACTGAGTAACAACTATCAAAAGAGTATTTCGAACCTTTCAAAAAATAACAAATGATTCAATTGCTTGAGTTAAGTTGGAGGGTTAAGGAATCTTTTCAAAATAAATATCCAATATAATGTCTTTTCGAGCAAAATTTGTTTGATCAGTTTTCTCAAGTATATAAAATCGATTTTTTATTTTACAAATTCAGGATTTAAATGATTTCATAAGACAAACTGATTACATCATCCGTGCTCGTCATTCAATTATATTTGAAAGAACGCTATCTATAAAAATCAAAATTAGGGCGCAAGCAGGAATTTATAACTGATGTAATTATTATATGTTATGCGGATTTTATTTGTTCACTAACGAGGCTAAAGATACTTAATTTAAATTTAAAATGCAAGTGTTTTTTTGTAATTTGATAAAATATTTTTAATGGCAATTATAAAATAAACTTGATCTTGTTAATTATTATTAGTAAAATTGAGATAATTATATCACATTTTTGTTATGAAAGAATTTTAAAAGGAGTAAGCGATGAGCCAACTATTTTCTGTTCTATTACTTGGAACGTTGCTAATAACAGGCAGTTGTAGTGATAATTCTAAAGAATGGGAAACGGTCAGAAAAGGTATTCTGGAAAAGGCTAAAAGATCAGGTGGTATTGTTTCCGTCGCATTTGAAGATTTAAAGACAGGCGAAAAACTTTTTATCAATGAGAAGCTGCAAATTCATGCTGCCAGCACAATGAAAACACCGGTAATGATTGAAGTTTTCAAACAAGCTCACCAGGATCTTTTTGAATTAACGGATTCTCTTGTGGTTAAAAATGAATTCAGGAGTATTGTTGACGGCAGTATTTATTCAATGGATATTGGGGAGGATAGTGACGACGTGATTTATAATAAAATTGGACAAAAAATGACCATCCTCGATTTGGTCAATCAAATGATTACGGTCAGCAGCAATCTCGCAACGAACATTCTCATCGATCTGGTACAGGCTGAAAATGTAATGAAAACTATGAAAGAGATCGGTGCTGATAAAATTCAGGTGCTTCGCGGCGTGGAAGATATGAAAGCATACCAGCAGGGATTAAATAACACAACTAATGCCTATGATATGCTTCTGGTAATGAAAGCAATTGCGCAAAAAAAAGTTGTTTCTCCTGACGCATGTGATGAGATGATTGAAATATTAGCTGATCAAAAATTTAATAGTAAAATTCCAGCACTGCTGCCATCTGAGGTGAAAGTTGCACATAAAACAGGTTCAATAACAGCGATTGACCACGATGCAGCAATTGTATATAAAACACTTGACCATCCCTATATTCTGGTGGTTTTAACAGAGGGCTTCTCGGATCATAAAAAGGCTGAGCGATTGATTGCTGAAATCTCCAAATTAATTTATGATGAAGTATAAGTATTAACAATATCCGAAGATCGTTATTAGTTGTCCGTTGCGGGAATCTCAATTAAAAATCAAATGGCGATACAGGCAAGATCAAATTTCGAGTTATAACCTTTATAATTACCCAATAAAAGTGCAACATTTTCCCAACTCATCTGTCTGATTGAGTAGAAACCAATATTAGAAAACTGAATCGTTTTGAAAATTAAGGAGAAAACCATGATAGAAGACATTGTACCCGTAACATTATTTATCGTTTTTGCTGTAATTGTAAAAATTCTCTCTGATAATCGAGTCAGGCGCCTGGCAATCGAAAAAGGTGTGGTGAATGAAGATATGAAATTTCTCTATTATGACAGGTTTGAAGGGAAGGTGCCTTCATCGCTAAAATGGGGATTTGTGCTGATAGGAATCGGTCTGGCGCTTTTCATTGGACAACTATTTCCGTATGACATGACAGACGAAATTACCATCGGCGGGATGTTCTTTTTGGCTGGAGTGGGATTGGTCATATATTATTTTGTGGCGAACCGGATTTATAAGAAAGTGAAAGCGGAGGAAACAAAATAGTCGGAACTATAGAGTGTTGGAGTAATGATCTCTTTTAATCATTACTCCAGCGATCCATCACTCAATTACTGATTCCATCGCTTGGAGCGATGGAATCAGTGTATCGTTAGTATAAATTAGCTCTCCTCTTGCTTCTTATCCCATTCTTCTTTGGTCATAATTTTAATTGGCTCAAGCTTTTTACCTTCCAGCTTTTTGTTAATGCTCTTCAGCTCTTTGCCGATAATCGCTTCAAACTCCGCATTTTTCTTGTCAATTTCTTTTTCCAGCACATTCATTCTGTCAAGCTGGGATTCAGTGGGCTTACCGTTGTAACTGCTGACACTGGCGTATAAACCGACAACCTTTTCTCGAAGCTGCTGTTCTCCTGTAATACCAGCGCCGGTTTTGGTTGCGACTAATGTTTGATTGAGCTGGTCAAGTTTATCAGCAAAATTATTCAGTGTCTTGGCAAAGCTGTCGCCTTTTTTCAGTTTTTTTGCATTCTCTTTAGCTTTGTCCCTGGCGCTTGTGACGGCATCTCCAATGTAAGCCAATCGCTCCTGCATCCAATAAAGTTTCCATACTGTCGTTTGCTGCAATGCACGATCTTCTGCTGTGTGGGGTGAATCAGGATCATACATGACTTTGATTTCGGTAGTGTAAGTGTCTTTGCCTTTAATTATTTTCGCTGTGTAAGTTCCTTCAGCAACGATCGGTCCAAACAGTGCGCCACCAGCAAGTGTCGGTGCTGGAGCAACTTTCGGCGGTTTCTGTCGCATATACCAGTTAACAATATTCATTCCCCGTCGTTTGCCTCCTGGCAATGTCTTGAGTAGATTGCCTTCTGCGTCATAAATCTCCACTTTTAAATCGCCAAAAACATGTCGCTTCTTCATATAGTAAATTATTTTGGCGACTTCGTTGGGATTTGAACCGACAAACTCGTCCGATCCAGAAAATCGTTGAATTCCAACTTGCGGTTTAATGATACTGGTCGGGGAATCGAACATATAAACATCAGAGGCTATGACATTCTTCGTAATCTTACGCAAATATGTGATATCATCAATAATGTAAATGCCGCGACCATGAGTTGCCAGAATCACATCATGCTCCCGGGGATGAATGGCGATATCCATCACCGGTACCGGAGGAAAATTACCAGTAAATTGCGCCCACTGCTCGCCGCTGTCAATGGTGATAAATAAACCGAATTCTGTCCCCACGAATAAAAGATCTGGTTTAACTAAGTCCTCTTTGATAACATGGGCATAACCTTCAATATCATTAGTTTTAATCAATTTCCAGTTCTGTCCGAAGTCAGTCGTCTTATAAACATAGACATTCATGTCGCCAGATCGATGTCCATCAAACGTGGCGTAAGCGGTGCCTGGCTCATGATGACTGGCTTCAATGCAACTGCACCAGGTATTGGCAGGCAGATCAGGAATATTTTTCACCACATTGGTCCAGCTCTTTCCGCCATCCTGGGTAATCTGAACATTGCCGTCATCAGTACCAACCCAGATCACATCGTTGTTCAATGGCGATTCACAGATAGTGTAAATAGTACAATGATTCTCGGCTGTGGTATTATCAACCGTAATTCCACCAGATTGTTCCTGTCTTTGTTTTTTGGGATCGTTGGTGGTAAGATCACCCGAAATTCGCTGCCACGATTCACCTTTATTGGTAGATCGAAAGAGAAACTGGGCGCCGATATATAGGGCATGTTCAGTTACATGAATAGGCGTATTCCAGTTGAACCGATATTTCGATTCACCTTCTTTGGGATATGGCTTGATGTCTTTTCGTTCCCCAGTTGATCTGTGAAGCCGAGAAATATTTCCGCCCTGGTATTCGGAATAAATGATATCCTTATCATGCGGATCAACAAAGACGTAAAATCCATCTCCGAAGCCACAGTTTTTCCAATCGGCATTGGTAATTCCACCAGGATTTTGTGAGGGACCGTACCACGAACCATTATCCTGTAAGCCACCGTAAACATTATACGGCTTTTCCATATCAAAACTAACGTGGTAGAATTGAGAAACCGGAATGTTATTCAAGAACATCCAGGTATTGGCTCTATCAAAGGAGACGTAGATTCCGCCATCGGTGCCAAGAATCAGATGAAACGGATTGCCTGGATTGATCCATAAAGCATGAAGATCTGGATGAAAGCCGCCACGATTGGCAAAAGACTTACCCCCATCGGAGCTCACATTCAAAATATAGCCTGGTTTGTAAATTCGGTTATGATCATGGGGATCAACAACCAGCAGACTGAAATAAAATGGTCGCATGGCAATATAATTGGAAGAATCCAACCGAGCCCAATTTTCACCAAGATCATCGGAACGATATGCTGCTGTTTTGTTAGATTCAATGACAGCATAAATCGTACTGGGACGAGAAGGAGCAACAGCAATGGCGATTCTACCCAGTTCCTCCTCTGGCAAGCCGTTTTTCAGCTTTTTCCATGTTGTGCCGCCATCGGTCGTTCGGTATAATCCGCTTCCACGACCTCCTGATTCGAAAAAGTCCGGATAGCGGCGGAATTGCCACATTGCTGCATAAAGAATATCAGGTTCTTGCGGATCCATTGCAAGGTCGGCACAACCGGTATTTTCATCCACATAAAGGATTTTTTCCCAGCTTTTGCCGCCATCAGTCGTTTTGTAAACACCTCGTTCTTCATTGGCATCCCAGAGATGTCCCATAGCGGCTACATAAACAATTTTTGAGTCCTCTGGATTAATCAAAATTCGGCTAATACGTTCGGTGCTATCTAATCCGACTAGTTTCCAATTATCTCCCCCATCAGTTGTTCTGTAAAGTCCAGTCCCTACCGAAACGCTATTGCGCACCCAGGTTTCGCCAGTGCCAACCCAAACCGTGTCAGGATGTGCTTGATCAATAGCAATGGCGCCGATCGATTGAGTATACTTATCAAAAATTGGTTTAAAGGTGGTGCCTCCTGAGATTGATTTCCAGATGCCGCCACTGGCGGCTCCAACGTAAATAATCCTTGGATTGCTATTTACCGCATCCAATGCAGAAATTCTGCCACCCATAACTGCCGGCCCTATGGAGCGAGCCTCAATCGCCCCAAAAGTATGGGAGTCAATTTTAATCTTTTCGTCCTGTTCATTGGCAGCCAATAAAAGACTGGTTAAGAAAAAGCAAAGAAATGTAACTCGAAAAATATTCTTCAGCATCGAGAATCTCCTTTTAGATTTTATTACCGATTTTCTTTAATACCCAACCCCCCAGTTACCGAGTTACCCAATTACCCAATTACCTTTTATTGCTTTGGCGTTTCTTCTTTTTCAGTTTTGGCGGGAATTTTGAAGATAGCATCATCCATTTCGACATTCAACTCAATATTATCAACCGCTATTTGAGAGACAGTGGTTCCTCCCCGTTTGGTTTCAAATGAATGAGCCATCATCATACCATCGACCTCTTTGTAGTCGCTATAATAAGTTACAGCTTCAATCTCGGTGTCCTGCCGCTTGATTTTGGCAATGACTTTCAATTCAAGAAAATATTCAGCGTCAAGATAGTTATAACGGATGTCGCCATTTTTCAGATTAACTTTCAATTTGTATGCTGCTGTACCTTCCACATCTTCTTCACCGATCAACTCGACGGTATGTCCTTTTTCTTTATAATCGACAAGATAACCATCAATATCCGCTTGTTCGATAATATTTTTGGCTTGCTCTTCTGGCAACGTCTGAGGATCATTCGAACCGGTAAGTGGATTAATCATCCAGGCGGTCTCGCCATCGTAACCTTGAATAATAGTCTGTTCCTGGAGTGTTGCTTCAATGCGCAATAAGTTTGGTCGTTTTTGCTGAATAATAAAAGGAACTTCCATACCCTGGACCATTTGTTTGCCCGTCGTCTTCATTGATTTAACGGATTTGACTTTCTCATATCCACCCCGTGCTTCATAATACTTATTGAGAATATCATCAAGAGTTTGAGATGATGCCGTGAAAGCGGAAAAAATTAGTAAAACCAAAGTGAGGGCAAGAATTTTTCGTGACATATTCATTCCTCCTGTAAGAAATTATAATTTAAAAAATTAAATTTAAAAAGTTTGTCAATTATTACGCCTACCAAATTAATTTGTTCCAACATATTTTATTTAACATCAAAAGTGAATCATATTATTTACTTGATAATCAAACCTAATAATGATAAATTAAGTGAAAATTAATCAGGTCAAAATTTTGTAGGATAAGCATTATGATTACCACACAACTCATTATCAATCTCCTCCTCATTCTTACATTTGCCTGGATTTTGGGCAGTTTGTTCAACCGATTTGGGTTGCCAGCCATGCTGGGAGAATTATTAGCTGGTATTATTTTAGGACCACCGCTGTTGGGAATTGTCACTCCTTCTGAATCGCTTGAATTGATGGCAGAAATGGGCATCTTTTTTGTGATGTTTTACAGTGGCATGGAAATGGACGCCAAAGAACTGTTAAAAAATATCTGGCCCTCCATTGGCGTGGCTATTGGCGGTTTTCTGCTACCGTTCGGTTTAGGATTTCTGGTAACCTATCTTTTTGGCGGAACCATATTTCAATCCCTGTTTGTCGGAATGGGCGTATCGATTACTGCCATCGCCGTTCAAACAGTGATTCTCAATTCCATGCGGATTAATAAAACTGCCATCGGACATATTATCATTGGTGCAGCGATTGTGGATGACATTCTTTCCCTCATTGCACTATCCATTTTATTAGGATTAGCCAAAACAGGCACAGTCAGTTTAAGTAATTTGGGGGGGATAATTCTTAGAGATACCGCTTTCTTTGCTATAACAATTTTGCTCGGTCAATTCGTCGTTCCTAAAATTACCAGAAAACTTCATGATCGAGAGGGAAAGGCTTTCACCTTTGCCATGGCAACAGCGCTGGTAATGGCTTACCTTGCCGAATTAGCTGGACTTCATCTGGTCATTGGTGCGTTCCTGGCTGGACAATTTGTCAGAAAAGAGATCATGGACGAAAAGATTTATCATGTCATCTCTGACCGATTTTATGGTATCAGCTACGGCTTTTTGGTGCCGATTTTCTTTTTCTCGCTATCTTTCCATCTTCATTTCAGTTTGAACTTATCCTTTCTTCTATTTGCAGTAACACTTATCATTGTTGCCATTCTTGGCAAACTTGTCGGCTGTGGGCTGGGAGCCTACCTGTTTCGTAAAAATGTCTGGGATTCTGTGGTCATTGGCTTTGGAATGAATGGACGGGGTGCAGTGGAAATGGTTGTTGCCAGTGTCGTGATCACCCTGAGCAATGATTTACTAGCGAAAAATGAAATTACCGAGCCATTACTCACCGAGCCACAATTTTCAGCTCTGATTTTAATGGCTTTTGTGACCACGCTTCTTGCTCCAATCACACTGAAGTGGGCTGCTGTACGAGCCTGTCGTGCCGACGAGAAGGCATCGTTTTGTAGTTTGTGGGATGAGAATATCAAGCAGATGAATTAGACCAGATGACGCTCTTTTTTTATACCAGCAAAAGAATTAAATCTATTTATGGCTTGAACGATAATTCGTATTAATTGGGCTGAAATTAACACAGCTAATATTTTTGTTATTTTAACAAGATTTAGATTTTTCGGACTTAGCAGGAATAACCTTTGCCAAGATTTCAAACCTTCGTAAGGGTTTGAATGGGAAAACCTTTTCGTTAATAGTATAAAAATTGATTTTGAATTCATTAGTTATTGCAAAACAACATTTTTCAAGTAAAAGCCACAATACGAATAATACTGCTTGGTCAGATTAATATTTGTACTGATGGCTTCTCCTGTTCCTGTCAAGAAGCTGTCATTCCCGCATGTTTTTTGCGGGAATCTCTTTCGGAAACTAAGGAGATTCCTGCATAAAAGATAGCAGGAATGAAACGTTAATCTTAATGTAACTAAATAGTGATAAATTTTAAAAAATTTTACCCTTCTGGTTCAAATGATTTTCAATTTCCAGTTTTATGTTGAAATACAATGGCAGTTATGATTTACCAAGATCAATTATTAAAAATTTCGAGTAAATTTTTAACTATTCTCACACTAATTTTATTTTTCCAAATTTAAAAAGTTATTGATTTTTACTTTAGTTTTGTCTAATTTTAGATAGTCATTCATGAAGAGATCTTCATTGTTAATAAATTCCACATAATTCATAATTACACGAATTAATTATTGGCGAAATTTGTTTGATTTGTGTAATTCGTGGTCAGGATCTTTTTGGTTCTATCTCGCCAAAATTTAGGTATACTTTTAATTGACAATCAATTTTGATCTACTTTTCTAATTTTTAATGATGTATTTGTTTTATAGAACAGGAAGAAACACTTTACTCAGAAATGGGATATTAATATACATTTGCATTGTCGGCAGCTTTTTATTTGAAAAAGATAAAAATGATACTGTTGCTGTTTTATTGCCTTCCCATAAAGATTCTTCAATTAATAATACAACTCAATATTTCAATCAATTTTTTTCCCCAACTCATGATATTGCCATTTCGCTGAATAAAAACCGTCCTGTTCTTCCCGAAAGTCTTATCAGCAGCAACAATCATTTTGTGGTTCATTTCACAAGGGAGGGCAAGGATGCGGTAACACCACTAGATACCAATACAAACCGAATTCCGGACTGGATTGAAATAATAGCGGATGCGTTTGAAAAAAGTTATGAGGTTGAAATTAATCAATTGGGGTATCGCTTGCCGCCTTCGTTTAAAAATGGCACTAAATTCTATGATGTTTATGTTCTTGATTTAACAAATAATTATGCAATTACCATGTCAGAAGATGTGGATTCAACAGCCTTGGAACAAAAAAAGGTTTCCAGTTACATTTTGTTTGATAACGATTTCGTTGGACCTGGCTATCACAGCTACGGTGACTCAGCCATCAAAGTAACGGCAGCACATGAATTTTTTCATGCGATTCAATTGGGATATATTTTTCGTAAATCTGATGGCTTCTTTTTTGAACTCACCGCCGTCTGGATGGAGGATCAGGTTTTTGATGAGATCGATAATTATCTATATTATTTTGACTATTTTTTCTCAGCCCCAGATATTCCTTTAAATGGTGTCTCCTACACAATACGAAATATTTTTAATCACATGTATGGTTCAGCAATTTTTGCATTCTTTCTTTCTGAAAATTTTGGGGTAGATATCATCCGCCAAATTTGGGAGTTAATGCCAGATAAAAATGCACTCGAGGCGGTCGATTATGTCCTCAGGCGATATGGCAGCAATTTTGAATCACAATTTTTACAATTTTCACTATGGAATTTTTTTACAGGAGATCGCGCTAAACCTGATTATTTCTACAAAAATGGAGAAATATACCCAGAAATTCAGATAGAGAAGGACATGTTGATCGATTATTATGCTGATCAAAATGGTAAAGGATATTTTCTTACCGCATCATACTATATCTTTCATCCAGTTGAAAACGGTGAATATAAAGCAACTTTATCGACTGATCAGACAGATCACTGGCGGCTGGCTGTGGCAGTTTTTGATGAAAATGCGGTAAGTTCTTATTTTTCAAAATCAGACAAATCAATTGAATTGGGAGATATGACGAAAGATCAGACGATTGTTGTTATCCCCTGCAACGTGGATCGCATAACAAATCCTTCGCATGTATATTTCAAGGATGAGCCAGAGAGTTATTCTTTTTATATATACAAGGAGCGAAAAGCTGCACCAACAGTTGTGAAATCATTTCAGATTCAAAATGCGTACCCGAATCCTTTTTCAAGGCAAGTAACCTTTGTAGTAAAAAAGATTTCCGATTCCCCCCTTTCTATCAGGGTATTTAATATTCGTGGACAACAGGTTAACCAGTTTGAAGTTAACGAGCTTTCTCAGGAGTTAAACCATATTAACTGGCAAATTTCCCCAAACAAAAATCTACCCCCCGGTATCTATTTTTTCAAATTCGCTGCTGGTGATTTTTTTGAAACCACCAAAGTTATTTTATGTCGTTAACAAAATAAACGGAAAAGATTTTGAAAAATCCAAATCAGTCGTTTAACTGAACTTATTGTATGCATACTTAGGTAATGTCCGTTGTTTGTTGTTAGTAGTCAGTTTAATTTCTAATTACTACATTAATATTTTGTAGCCTGATTATACAATAAAGGTATGAAATATCTATGGTGCTATGTTACCAAATAAAACAGCGGAAATAGAAAAATCCATATAATATCCACTAAATGCCAGTATAAACCGGAATTCTCTAATTTTGTAATATTCGATTTGTCAAACTTCTCCTGAGTCGGATAGTACTTAAATGTAATCGAAATACGCCGTACTGACTCATCAATGAGTGCACCATCCCATAATTTTTTACCTGAATTGTCTGTAATTATCAATCGAGAACCACGAAGCTTGTCGACTCGGGCTGGTTCTATAGCGTATTGGGAGGTTGGTTGTCTATTCATCAGATAAAGCATCACTGATAGGACAACGACCCCTACAATGACGTGTAAGCCATGAATACCTGTCATGGCATAATAAAGACCGAAAAACAATGTCTCGCCTTTTGAAAAGCTCTCTGCTAAAAAATTAGAATTCGGATAGATACCATGCTCGATTTTGGCACTCCATTCAAAATATTTATTGATCAGAAAGATAATTCCCAGAACGATAGTCGTCATCAAAAATATATTTGATAATCTTTTATTCGCTTTTCGAAGTGCTGTAATTGAAAGTGCCATGGTTAAGCTACTGGTAAGTAAAATGATCGTATTGATGGCGCCCATCATCTGGTTTAGTTCGTAAGCTGCAATATGGAAATCATCAGGAAATTTGTATCGGTAAACAGAATATAACAAAAACATACCACCAAATAATAATAGCTCTGTGAATAGAAAAAGCCACATGCCTATTTTAGCACCAGTATAATCAATATGCTTTTCAATCGCAAAATCTGTTATGCCTGTCATTTTATGGATACTCCTCTAAAATCATAAGGATCTTTATCAACATGGGGAATCTTTTTAAAATTTTTCAATGGAGGAGGGGATGATATCTGCCACTCCAATGTTGCGCCACCCCAGGGATTTTTATCCGCCTTTTCACCCTTAAATAATGCTCTCCACAGGTTGTAAAGCATTAAAAATAAACCGATAATTAATATCCAGGAACCGATAGTGGAAATCAAATGACCGGTATGGAACTGGGGCAAATAATCGTAATAGCGTCTTGGCATTCCCATCCAGCCAATCACTAATAATGGAAAATAGAGGGTATTGAATCCGATGAAGAAAATCGTCCATGCAATCTTAGCTATTTTTCGGTTATACATTTTACCAAAAATCTTCGGGAACCAGTAATGCAAAGCACCGAAAAAGGCGAATCCAGTGCCGCCAAACATGACATAATGAAAATGTCCAACAATGAAGGATGTATCATGAATATGAACGTTCACTGCAAGGGCGCCTTGCATTAAACCAGTTAATCCACCAATTGAAAATAAAAAAATGAAGGCGAGGATATATAACATGGGCGCTTCCAATTTGATAGAACCCTGGTAAAGTGTTGCCACCCAGTTAAAAACCTTGATCGCACTTGGAATGGCTACTAAAAATGTAAGTAATGAAAACACCACATCAGCAGTATAACTCTGACCACTGACGAACATGTGATGTCCCCATACTAACGAACCAACTGCTGCGATGGCGATGCTGGAGTAAGCAATAAATTTATATCCAAAAATTGTTCTCCTGGCAAAAACGGGAATCACATCTGAAACAACTCCCATGCCCGGTAAAATCATTATGTAAACAGCAGGATGTGAATAAATCCAGAATAAATGCTGATAAAGTAATGGATCACCACCTTTGGTCGGATCAAAAACACCGATTCCAAACAGTCTTTCAAACATTATTAGTACTAATGTGATCCCAATAATGGGAGTAGCAATGATTTGAATCCATGCTGTGGCATAAAGTGACCATTGAAATAACGGTAGTCTAAAAAAATTCAATCCAGGTGCTCGCATTCTGTGAATGGTTGTAATGAAATTAACACCGGTAAGAATCGAAGAGAATCCTAATAGAAATACAGCAAAAACTGCCAATGTCACATTTGTCCCGGTCCTGATACTGTACGGTGCATAAAACGTCCAGCCAGTATCGGCTGGTGCGGCGCCACTGAGTAGTGCGAAAATCGCTAATCCAGCGCCACTGATATATAGCCACCACGACATTAAATTGAGTCGTGGAAATGCGACGTCGTTAGCCCCGATTTGTATTGGCAGGAAAAAGTTGCCAAATGCAGCAGGAATACCAGGGATAATAAACAGAAAAATCATAATGACGCCATGAAAGGTAAAAAGAGAATTATAAGTCTGTGGTTCTACGATTGTTTTACCTGGCGCAATCAGTTCCAATCGCATCAAAAATGCAAATGTAACGCCCACTAGAAACATAGTTAACATGGAAAAGAGATAAAGCAAACCGATCCTCTTGTGATCAGTGGATAGAATCCATGATAAAATTCCTGTAAATCGTCCCTTTTCTTCATAGTAACTAACCTCTTTTTCTGTATCTTCAACACCTGCTTCTTTTGACATAATTATTGCCTCATCAATCGTTTACGAGTTCTCGTCTTTATTAATATGAAGATCACAAAAACTCCAATTAAGAACAGAATAATGGTTCCTGTAACCTTTGTAATATCCATCGCATAAGTTCGTCCCTGGGGATCGTAACTGAAACAATAGAGTAAAACTTTATTGATGGTAGGTCCAACTCTACCTTCTGCCGCTTCAATCAATGCCATCTTTACGTCAAAAGGCAAATAGCTTAATCCCATAATATAACGAACAATTTTACCTTCCGGAGAAAGTATAATTAACGCAGAGGGATGGATAAAGTCCTGTCTATCTTTTTTAAAACGATATCCCACAGATTCTGTAATTTTGGCAATTGTGTTAATATCAGCAGTAAAAAATTTCCATGCGCTATCGGGAATGGTGCGATTCATTGACCTGGTATAGTTTTTTTTCTTATCGGCTGCCTCATTAACAGCATCTGTCGGATCGAAACTAATCGTAATCACATTAAAATCTTGTCCCGGCTTCAAATCTATTTTGTCTAATAAAAGGGCGATTTCGGACAACATTCGGGGACAGATCGTTGGACAACGGAAATAAACAAAAGAAAGAATAGCAGGTTTGTTGACGAACTGTTTTAAAGTGACAGAATCACCATTCTCATCATAAAAAAAAAGATCAAGCGGTACATATTTACCTAATTTCTCAACAATACCCACTTCAATCTCTTCGTTAATACCTTGTGCTGATGTGTTAAAGCTAACAAGAAAAATAGAAATTAAAGAACAAATTTTTATGAATTTCATTATGAACCTCATGGTTTGGTTGCTTTGTAACCTGTTTCGTTAATCGCTGCCACCAATTCATCGAGTGAAATCTTGCTGCTGTCATATTTCACATAAGCAGAAGCCTTCTCATGATCCGCATTAATTTCGACAATCCCTTCCTTCCGTTTCACTTCAGTTTCGATATGATGCTCACAACTTCCACAGGTCATGCCCTGAATTGGGATAGTAACCTCAGAAATGATGGCTTCAGTTTTTTTAGACTGATCGGATTTTTCGGCGCAGTAAAAAGCAAAAAAAAGGAGAACAATTGATGTTCCCCCAAGAATAATTTTTCCCCAATCATTTAATTTATGAATAATCTTCAAATCGTTCATCATATTATTCCAATCCTCAATAAATTATAACTTATCATTAATATTATTGTTACTGGTGAGTTATTTGCAGAATTCATATTTTTTAAATTATGTAACCGTAAAAATGGAATGGAAAAGATGTCTATCAGTGACAATGTTAAATTAGCTTAAAATTCAGGGTGTAATATTATAATTTTTTTCAAAAAAGTCAAGTGATTTTTAAATGGTTCTCCTAATGCCTCAGTTATTGGGCGGCAGGCGTAACCTTTCAAAGGTTTTGAACCTTTAAAAGGGTATTTCTCACCAAAAGACTGAGTGATTACATTACTCCCTGTATGTTTTGAATTTAAAATTGTGAAAAGCTTTGTACGATTGTTCTTTCATTTCAAATCATTTTGAGTTATTGATTTTTTTTATTGACATTGTCATTAAAATTTATAACTTTATTGTATTAAAGTTACATTGAGGAAATCTTCTGCTTGATTATTTAAAAGGCCCCAAAATAATCAATATTTTTCCTAGTATGAGAAGGAGGAAAAAATGGACCCAATGAACACTTTCTGGTTTTTGCTCATCGGTTTAATAGCTGGCTGGTTAGCTGGCAGAATAATGAAGGGGAAAGGTTTTGGTTTGATTGGAAATTTTATAGTTGGCATAATCGGTGCATTATTAGGTGGTTTTTTATTCAGTTTATTAGGAATCCAGGCAGTTGGATTGATTGGAGCATTAATCGCCGCACTTGTTGGTGCGATTATATTAATTTGGCTTATCAGTTTAATTAAAGTTAAGAAATAAAATAAATAATTTGGATATTTGAAATCTTAAAATATGATAGGAGATTTTAATAAAATCATTTGTTTTGGGGCCTTTTCTCACTTTTGCTAAGATAAAAAGATTTTTAAGGTTTATAGAACTTTATTTGTTTAAGAATTCAAATATCTCAATTATCAATCACTAAAAACAACTACCAAAATTTATCAACCCAATAACAAAGTTGGGCACAAAGAAGTCCAGCATATATTCCAAGAATGCTTCCAAATACCGCCATTAGCAGTCCCACAGGCGCCAAAGAGCTTTGATATACTGAGGCAACAATGGGCGCCGTTACTGGTCCACCAATGTTAGCTTGGCTTGCCGTAGCAATTAAAAACATGGGCGATTTTAAAATTTTACCTGCAATAAAAAGACAGATAGCGTGAATCGTAATCCATATTATACCAACAAGAACGAATAAAGGAACCTGCAGGATCGCCTTTAAATCAGCGCGGGCGCCAATAGAAGCAAGTAATAGGAATAGAAAAAAATTACCCAAATGAGATGCACCAGCATATTCCAATTGCGAGAGTCGGGTAAATGAAAGTATCAAACCAAAGGTTGTTACAAGAATCACAGTCCATGCAAATGAACTGATAACCTCTCCCAATTGAGGTAAGTGTTGTCCCAGTTCGAGGCATAAATAACTACCTCCAATAGCCAATGTCATCATTAATGTCAAGTCAGTGAATTTTAAAGGTCTTCGATTGGACTGATCGATTTCGTTCACTCGCCGGTTTATTTCCTCAACAACCGATCGATCAACATCAGCCCATCGATCAAATCGATCTTGAAAAGCTGAAAGGGCGATGACAATCCCCATCCAGGTATAACCAACAACAGTATCCACGACAATAATGGGTCCAAGTAACGATTCAGGAGTGCCAACGCTCTCGGAAATCGCCACCAGATTATGACTGCCCCCGATCCAACTACCAGAGAGTGCTGCAATACCTTTCCAGGCTCCTTCTGGTAGACTATTTTTGAATAACAGAACGACAATCGGTCCACCAATGACAATCCCAAATGTTCCAGCTAACATGGTTAAAATGGCTTTGCTCCCTAATCGAGCGATAGTGGGTAGATTAGCCGAAAGCAAAAGTAAAATCAAAGCCGCGGGGAGGAAGTGTTTCCGAATCCAATTATAAACTGGAGATTCAGAAGGAAGAATTCCAAGGGTTGTGGCTAGCATTGGAAGAAAATAAATCCACAATACCGGTGTAAAGAAACGGAAAAATCTGACAAATTTTTGTTTTGAATTGAGCCAATATACAAAACCAATGACCAGAACGAGAAAGACTAATATCTGTGTAGAATCGGTAAATAATGGTTGGGACATGAGATTTTTTATTAAGATTAGCAATATTTTTTAAATTGGAAACTAGATTGTATTTTTATGCTGGGTAAAAATCATTAGCCACCAGCCAGGCTAAATCTGGTCCTGACCAGCCAAACTTATTCAGGTCAACTTGTCCTTTGCCATCAAACAAAATTCCTTCATCTTCTAAAAGTTGACGTTGCAATATACTCTCAGTGCCGTTACTGCGCAAGCTAATTTTACCTTCACGATTAATAACACGCTGCCAGGGTACATCCGAACCAGTTTTGAGTATTGCCAGTGCATAACCGACCATTCTGGCGCTGCAGTCACCTACAATATTGGCAATCTGCCCATAAGTGGCGACTTTTCCAGTCGGAATTTGTCGAATGACTGCATAGATTAGTTCGTACATCGAAGTCTCAATTCAATCGTTGTTTCAAAGATTCAACTTCTTGTGAAAAATTTTTACTAATAGTCAATTCTTCTTTGAATTTTGCTATACAATTTAAAAAAATTTCTTTTATTTGCAATAAAAATTTTGATTTTATTTCTTTTTGACCTCATTTGAAGATAATGAGTATAAATTTGTTTCTGTCACATAGTTTCTGTAATCGCTCAGTTTTTTGGTGAGAAATATCCTTTCAAAGGTTCAAAACCTTTGAAAGGATACATGCTTCGACCAATAACGGAGGCAATACTATTTTCTTTAAAAAGCACTTGCAAGTTATTTTTTTTGTTGTTATCTTTTATTTTATGATTTTCAACAATATGAATCTAAGGGGGAAGGTTGTACTGGCGCCAATGGCTGGTGTAACAGATACATGTTTTAGAAGTATCTGTCGGGAAATGGGAGCAGCGCTGGTGTTTACTGAGATGATAAGTGCCGATGGACTGCTTCAAAACAATCAACAGACTTTTAAATATTTATTCTTTCGGATAAATGAGCGTCCGATCGGGTTTCAACTCTTTGGCACTGATCCTTATATAATTGCCAAAGCAGTTGAAATTATTGAACCTTATCAACCTGATTTTATTGATTTGAATTTTGGTTGTCCGGTAAAAAAAGTCGTAAAAAAGGGGGCAGGTGCAGCACTTTTAAGAGATATCGGTAAACTCCGAAACATCACAGAACAGGTTATCCGCATAACAAAAATACCGGTATTTGCCAAGATTCGGAAAGGATGGGATGATAAACAAAATAATGCATTGGAAGTTGCAAAAACTTTAGAGCAGTGTGGGATTAGTGCAATTACAGTCCACCCCAGAACCCAGGCACAACAATATCGAGGTCATTCAGACTGGGAAGTGATTAAACATGTAAAAAATGCTGTTTCTGTGCCAATCATTGGTAACGGAGATGTAAGAACTGCGGAAGATGTTCAAAAAATGATTGAAGAAACTGGTTGTGACCTGGTTATGATTGGCAGAGGTAGCTTAGGAAATCCATGGATATTTAGAGAAGCAAATTATCTTTTGGAAGAGGGAAACAGATTGCCACCTCCAATATTACAGGAAAAGTTGAATGTCATTCTTAAACATTTAGAAGATATCATATCGATTAAAGGTGAAAAAATAGGAATACATGAATTAAGAAAGCATCTTGGTTGGTATACCAAAGGTCTAGCCAATAGTACCCAAATTCGAGCTAAACTATTTACACTTAAAAGTCAAAAAGAAATTAAAGAATGTCTAACAAATTATTTTAATGGGATATCAGAATTTGAAAAAAAGTAATTATCAAATTCAAGTCAAAAGATCCTTTAAAAATGTTTGGCACCGCATGTTTGATAGCTAATAAAAATGGTTCATTCGTGTCATAAATACTGGTTGATAATTTTGTGATATATCGATATCTTCTGAAAATAAATTAAACTGTGATAATGAACCATTTTAAGATAAACAGGAGGTTTTATGAGGCGGAGGAAAGTTATCATCATGGGCGCTGCCGGACGTGACTTTCATAATTTCAATCTTAGATTTAGAGATAATGAAGGATTTGAAGTTATTGCTTTTACTGCAACTCAAATTCCTGATATAGAAGAACGAACTTATCCTGCCGAATTGGCAGGAAAACTCTATCCCAATGGGATACCCATCCATCCTGAGGAAGAATTAACTGATTTAATAAAAACGCATAATATAGACAGTGTTGTATTTGCGTATAGTGATGTTCATCATGAATATGTGATGCATAAGGCTTCGATGGTTAATGCTGTTGGAGCAGATTTTTGGCTTTTAGGTGTAGAAACGACAAGTTTAAAAAGTAAAGTACCGGTAATTGCAATTTGTGCTATTCGTACCGGTTGTGGGAAAAGTCAGACAACCAGGCGGGTTAGTGATATTTTAAAGTCTTATGGTAAAAAATTAGTTGCGATCCGTCATCCAATGCCTTATGGTGATCTAAAGATGCAAAAGGTACAACGTTTTGCCAGTTACGAAGATATGGATCGCTATAAATGTACCATTGAAGAAAGAGAGGAATATGAACCGCATATCAATCGCAGAACGATTGTTTACGCAGGTGTTGATTACGGTGCCATCCTGGAACAAGCTGAACAAGAAGCAGATATCATTTTATGGGATGGCGGTAATAATGATACCCCATTTTACCAGCCAGAGCTCCATATCGTTGTTACCGATCCACACCGGGCTGGACATGAATTAAGCTATTATCCAGGTGAAACCAATCTCAGAATGGCAGATATTGTAATCATCAATAAAATAGACACGGCTGATTATGACGATATTGAATATATTCGTGAAAGCGTTCGAGAAGTAAATCCTAATGCAATTATTATCGATGCTGCTTCGCCATTAAGTGTGGAAGATCCTGAACTGATTAGAGGCAAACGAGCACTGGTGGTTGAGGATGGACCAACGCTAACTCATGGCGAAATGGCTTTTGGAGCCGGCATTGTTGCCGCTGAGAAATTTGGCGCTGCTGAAATTGTTGATCCACGCCCCTGGATTGTTGGAAAAATTGCTGATACATATCAAAAATACCAGGAAATCGGCACATTACTTCCAGCAATGGGGTATGACAAAGAGCAGGTTGCCGACCTGGAAAGGACGATAAACGCTGTTGATTGTGATGTTGTTGTCATCGGGACACCGATTGATCTTCGAAAGATAGTTAAAATTAACAAGCCAGCCGTGCGGGTGATGTATGAACTTCAGGAGATCGGCAGACCAAATCTGGAAGATGTGTTAAAGAAGTTCAAATAATATTTAAATAAAGCTGAATATCAGCATTTAAATTGAAAGTGTGGGTGTAACAATGTCCACGCAGAAAAAAGCAGTCATTGCTTTGGGTGGTAATGCTATTACTCGTGAATTTGAAGAAGGAAATATCTACCAACAATTTGCTAACACTCGACGCAGTCTTGTTGGCGTTGCTGATCTCATTCAAAAAGGTTATCTGGTTGCTATTACTCATGGCAATGGTCCCCAGGTCGGCAATGCGCTAATTCGAGTCGAAGAATCAAGGCAGAAAGTCCCGCCCGTTCCACTTGGCGTGCTGGTTGCAGATCTGGAGGGTGGAATGGGGTACATGATCGCCCAATCTTTGCAGAACAAATTATACCTGAGAAAGATCAAACGCGAAGTGGCGACAATTGTCGCACAGGTCATTGTTGATAAAAATGACCCATCAATTCTCAATCCAACTAAATTTGTCGGTACCTTTTATCATGAACATGAAGTAAAAGAATTGGTAAAAACCCGCAACTGGATTATAAAATACGATGAGGGAAGGGGCTGGCGTCGTGTGGTGCCATCACCCATACCACTGGAAATTGTAGAGAAAAATATAATCAAAAAATTAGTTGATGATGGTATCATTGTGATCACTGTGGGAGGAGGTGGTGCTCCGGTTTACATTGAAGAAGACGGCACTTTTGAAGGTGTTGATGGTGTTGTGGATAAAGACCGCAGCGCAGCAATTCTCGCAAGGGATATTGGCGCTCATGAATTGTATATTTTGACTGCCATAGAAAAAGTTGCGCTTAATTATAAGAAACCAGATCAGGTTAATCTGGATGAATTAACTGTTTCAAATGCGAAGAAATATTTAAAAGAAGGGCAGTTTCCAAAAGGCAGCATGGGTCCGAAAATTGAATCTGCCATACAGTTTATCGAAAGCGGTGGAGAGGTTTGTATTATTACGTCCACAGAAAAAATGACTGAAGCGATTGAGGGGAAGACTGGGACACGCATTGTCAAATAATGATTTTTAATTAAGTATGAGGCTATATGAATACCAATAATTCAATCAATAAAAGCTGGCAACACCCTGGTGGCAAACTTCTGGAATTAGGTCCTGAAAGATGTTCTGATAAGGAATTATTAGCCATTTTGATCGGCACCGGGCACAAGGGAAGATCTGCATTGGAAATTGCTGACGAGTTGCTGCAGAGGCATCTTTCTCTCTATGGATTAATGGACAAAAATCTGGCAGAGCTGGCAGAGATTAAAGGATTGAAATCGGTAAAATTAACTCGAATTGCCGCCGCTTATGAAATAGCCCGAAGGCTTCACATGCGTTTGTCATGAGATCATTAATGAAACACAATCTTTTAAAAGCGAAAATGACGCCAATGCAAAACAATGAGTCAGGGCACCTGAATAGAAATATTCCGCCATTAGCCCACACGCCGATGTATGTCTGGCATAAATTCTGGTCGCGCAAGACCTGGAATGTGGTAGCGGAATATATCAAGACATATTCCCGAAAAGGGGATATAGTTTTCGATCCGTTTTCAGGCAGTGGTATTACTGCATTGGAAGCCCTTAAGAACAAACGACGAGTCATCGCTTGTGATCTCAATCCCGTTGCAACCAACATCTTGCTCTATACGATCAAACCGATCTCACCAACTGAGATTCTCGCTGCCTTTCAAATAATTGAAAAGAAAGTCAAACGCAAAATTAATGAGCTTTATATTACGCTGTGTAGAAAATGCAAAGCTGAATTCCCGTTTACATGTGCGATCTGGGAAAATCATGACTGTAAGGAAATTAGATATCAGGCCTGTCCTGATTGTGGTGATCGACAGGAAGAAAACTGTCAATTAACTGATTTTGATAAACAAGTTTTAGCTAATATTGATCTTGAAGAAATAGCAGAATGGTATCCAAACAACAAGCTTTATTATCCCGATGGAAAACCGTTTAAAGAGAAACAGCAATATGATTCTATTGATGAACTATTTACCAAAAGAAATTTGAAAGCGTTAGCTATTTTGATGCAGGTTATTGAGGAAGAAGAAAATAAAAATACTCGAGAACTCCTTAAACTGAGTTTTTCTTCAATGGTTCATCTTTGCTCAAAAATGACGCCAATTTCTAAGGCTGGCCATTTTACACCTTTTAGCTCTGCCTGGATTCAACATAGCTATTGGTATCCCTCGGGACTTCACATGGAACAAAATGTTTGGCAAAAATTTGAAAGCGCGATTAAAGGTCCACAGGGACAAATTCGAGCAAAAGCTGAATCGGATCAATATTTCAAAAGAATAAAGATCGCTCCTTCTCTGAAAAAATTTTTAGATGACAAGCATGACATTTTCATCTACACTGGATCCTGCCTTGATTTAATGGATAAGATTCCTGATGAATCCGTCGATTACATTTTTACTGATCCACCGTATGATGCTTCGATTCAATTTGGTGAGCTTGCTTATTTATGGATTTCCTGGTTAAAGTTAGATCAAAATTATTTAGAAAATCTGATCACCAACGAGATCATTCGCAATGAGCGACAGAAAAAGGATTTTACTGTCTATCATTCCCTGCTTTCTAACAGCTTTCAAAAGATGTTCAAAGTATTAAAACAGAATAAATACTTAACAGTAACTTTTCATAATCCAACTTTTAAAGTGCGAAATGCTACGATTAGAGCAGGTATCTTTTCTGGCTTTGATTTTGAAAAAATTCATCATCAAGAATTAGCACGACCTTCTGCAAAGTCATTATTACAGCCATTTGGGTCCGCTCAAGGCGATTTTTATTTACGATTCCATAAGCCTCATTTTGAGAAGAAAACAATTCATCCAGAAGAGATTGACGAGATGAGATTTGAAAGAATCGTGATTGAAACCACTACAAAATTACTGGCAGAACGGGCAGAGCCGACTCCCTACACTTTGATTATCAATTATATTGATCCAGTGTTGGCCAAGCATGGATTTTTTTCCAGTTTGCACACTGGATTAGATATTAAAAACGTATTGCAGAAAAATTTAGATAACAAATTTTGCCTAGTTGATAAAACAATCGGCGGTAGTACAGGACAACTATGGTGGTTTAAAAATCCTGCTGTTGTCGAAAAGCTTCAAGAAATTCCCATCTCTGAGCGAGTGGAGCAAACGATATTTCGTAAGCTAAGGCAAAAAGGAAAAGTAACATTTACTGAAATGTGGGAAGCGATCAGCATTGAATTCCCTAATTCATTGACAACAGACAGCATGAGCATAAAGGATGCCTTACAAATTTATGCCAAACAGGTGAAAGGCGGATTCTGGCTGTTGAAGCCACCAATTCGGCAACGAGTCAACCAACATAATGAAATTATTCTTATTTTAGCATTGGTTGGAACGCGGAAGGGATTTGACATCTGGATCGGCAAACGAGAACAATCTGAGCGAGATACCGGTGTGGTCTACAAAGGGAAATATTTAAAAGATTATATGTCCATTGATTCATTAGACCGAATTGAAGTCGTTAATAGAGATGCTATCGAAAACATTGATTTATTATGGATTTCAAAAAATACAATTAAAGCTGCCTTCGAGATAGAATCAACAACAGGGATGACCAGTGCATTGTTAAGAGGATCAAATTTAACAAAGGATATTCCAAAATATCTCGTTATTCCAGAAGAACGGGAGGTTCAATTACAAAATAAAATGGCATCCCCACTATTTGAACAGCATTTTAAAAATGATAATTGGCAGGTTTTATATTTTGATGCGATCAGAAATGGTTATTTGAAATATAAAGATAAAATCGATTTAGATTCGATGGCAAGTAATGATGTTAACATGATAAAAGATGATTTTGAAGAGTATTATACGAAAAATCAGATAGATATTTTTAATTAAGATGATTTTGAAATGATTATGCAGTACCAATAGTTTAGAGAGAAAAATTCACTTATTGCGGCTTGGCCTCTTTGAGTGAAATTTCATGAATGATCCAGGCTATAGAAATTGCAAATTTGAAATTTATTTGTAATTTTCCCTCGGTGAAACAATTGATAGTAAAGATCTAGCTAATCAGATTTAGTTTGATTGATGCATTTTTTTTGTATATTTTAAAAGTCAAAACCCTTTGATGAAATTTAATTAATAAACAGTGGATTAACAAATAAATATAACTAATTTTTCGGAGGTTTATTATGGGAAAAATAGGAGTAGAAATTTTAGGGGTCAATGTCGATGAGCTAATCCAGATGCTGAACGAAGCCCTGTGTGAAGAATGGCTTGCTTATTATCAATACTGGATTGGAGCAAGAATGATGGAAGGGGCCATGCGAAGCGAAATTGAGCCAGAGCTGTTGGTTCATGCCGACCAGGAGTTGAATCATGCTGTGATGGTTGTGGAGAGAATTATTCAACTCGGCGGAACTCCGATCCTCACTCCAGCAGATTGGATGAAACTGAGCAAATGTGACTATGAAATTCCATCTGATCCCTATGTCGAAGTTATCTTGAATCAAAATTTAAATGGCGAACGCTGTGCAATTCAACGATATAAAGGGATCGCCGATTACACCAACGGAAAAGATCACACCACCCACCAAATGGCAACTACCATACTGAATGAAGAATTAGAGCATGAGCAGGATATTGAAGATTGGATTATCGATATCAATCGAATGAAGGAAGATCTCAAGAAGCTACGATTTTAATATTAATAGAATAGTATCATTTTAATAGGTATGAATACAAACGTAAATAAAAATAACAAAACACAAATATCAAATAACAAACAATTCTGAATTTTTCAACCTCGTGTTTGATCTGAAGATAAAAGATATCATATGAACAGGCACTAATTGAACTTTTCTGTCATTCCTGACGAAGTGAAGCGGAGTTCAGGAATCTCCTCTGGTGGAATTAGGAGATTCCTGCACTCGCAGGAATGACATCAACTAAAAATGTTTAATCTATGACCGTTTTGAATATAGATCATTGGATTGTTATTTAGAATTTGGAATTTAATTGTCATTTGGATGTTGTGATTTGAAAAATTTTTTTAACACAGGAGGTGTAATGAAAATACATGAGTATCAGGCAAAGGATATCCTACGGAAATTTAATGTTGCGGTACCTGATGGAAAGGTTGCTTTTACAGCGCAGGAGGCAAAAACGATTGCAGAAGAGCTTGGCGGTGGAACTGTTGTAGTAAAAGCACAGATTCACGCCGGTGGACGCGGAAAAGGCGGTGGCGTTAAACTTGCTAAAAATCCTAACGAAGTCGAAAGAATCGTCAGCAAAATGATGGGAATGAAACTGGTTACTCACCAAACAGGACCGGAAGGCAAAATTGTTCGGCGCATTTTAGTGGAACAGGGATTGGAAATTGAACGGGAACTATATGCTGGCATTGTGCTTGATCGAGCTAATTCGCAACTCGTCTTTATGGTCAGTACTGAAGGTGGAGTTGAAATCGAAAAAGTCGCAGCCGAAACGCCTGAAAAAATTTTGAAAGAATGGATCGATCCTGCCGTTGGATTTATGTCGTTCCAGGCGAGGAAACTGGCTTTCGGTTTGGGACTGGTTGGCGATCAATTTAAAAATGGTGTTAAATTTTTAACTGCCCTTTATAATGCTTATATTGCCGTAGATGCTTCATTGGCTGAAATTAATCCCCTGGTTGTTACCAAAGATGGTCAGGTATTAGCATTAGATGCAAAGATTAATATTGATGATAATGCTCTGTTCCGTCATAAAGACATTGTTGTATTGAGAGATTTTGATGAAGAGGAACCGCTCGAAGTTGAAGCATCTAAATATGATTTGAATTATATCAAATTAGACGGCGATGTCGGCTGTATGGTTAATGGCGCAGGATTGGCAATGGCAACCATGGATCTGATCAAATTAGCAGGCGGAAATCCTGCAAACTTTTTGGATGTCGGTGGTGGTGCCAGTGCAGAAACCGTTGAAAACGGATTTAAAATCATTCTTGGTGATCCTAATGTGAAAGCAGTGTTAATTAACATTTTTGGTGGAATCGTCCGCTGCGATCGTGTTGCCTCAGGTGTTGTTGGCGCTGCGAAAAAGATCGGCGTGAACGTCCCGATGATCGTTAGACTTGCTGGCACAAATGCCGAAGAAGCCGCTCAAATTCTCAATGATTCTGGATTGAAATTTTTAGTAGCAAATTCGTTTCAGGAAGCGGCGCAAAGAGTGGTTGAAGCATTAGCAAATTAAAATTTAAGCTCACATTAATCATAAATAAAAATTAATTGAAAATATGGATGACAACGATACCCAAAATATGTTAAAACTATCAAGGAAATATCTGCGTAAATCCATGCAGTCCGCGTCATCCGCGTGATTTAACAAATTGGAGGATACAAATTGAGTATTTTAGTCGATAAAAATACACGTCTGATCGTCCAGGGAATTACTGGGGGTGAAGGAACTTTTCACACTCGCCAGATGATGGAATACGGTACCAATGTGGTAGCTGGTGTTACTCCTGGAAAAGGCGGTCAAAAGTTTGATGATAAAATTCCTGTCTATAACACAGTAGCAGAAGCCGTGGCAAAACAGGGAGCAAATACAGCGGTGGTTTTTGTCCCTCCAGCCTTTGCTGCGGATGCAATTATTGAATCGGCAAGCGCCGGGATTGGTGTCATTGTTTGTATTGCTGAGGGCATTCCGACGTTAGATATGGTAAAGGTGCATGAATTTTTGAAAACTCGCCCTACCAGATTGGTCGGTCCCAACTGTCCCGGGGTGATTTCTCCGGGAAAAGCAAAGGTCGGAATTATGCCTGGTTTCATCCATAAAGAAGGCTCAGTTGGTGTGGTCTCCCGCAGTGGGACGTTGACCTATGAAGCCGTCCATCAATTAACTATTTTAGGAATCGGGCAGACTACCTGTATCGGAATTGGTGGTGATCCGGTCATTGGCACCAACTTTGTTGATGCATTGGGATTATTTGAACAGGATTCGGATACCAAAGCAGTTGTTTTGATTGGCGAAATTGGCGGTACTGCTGAAGAGGAAGCCGCGCAATTTGTAAAAGAAAATATGTCCAAACCGGTGGTAAGCTTTATCGCGGGAAGAACTGCTCCTCCAGGACGGAGAATGGGACATGCCGGTGCAATCATTGCTGGCGGTAAAGGCACTGCGGCGGAGAAAATGGAAGCACTGCAATCCTGCGGTGTCCATGTCTGTGAAAGCCCGGCAGATATTGGAGCAGCGGTTGTGAAGGTAATAGCTTGATTGGAAAAATAGGTGATTATGTAGTCAGCAAATTAATCTCATTTTGGGTTTAAAATGTCGAGAGATATCTTTTAATTCATTGAGAGATTAAAATAATAACTTCGTGGAGAGAATAAAATGAAAAAGACAAATTTTCTCATTTGGATTCTTTTGTTGATGTGCGTTCCCTGGGCAAATCTCTTTGCTGTCTCAGATGCTGCTGTTTTGTTTTTACTTATCTCGCCTTCTCCCATTTCTAATGGTATGGGACAGACGTTCATCGCTTTGCCCAAGAGCGACCCTTATTCAACACTTTATAATCCTGGTAATTTGGGTCTTTCTGCAATAGAGAATTATTTTTCAATAGGATTTTACCCTGAAAAAGTAAAATGGCTACCCTCCATCGCTGATGATATCTTTTATGATAGCAAAGCCATTAATGCTGGATTCAGATTAACAACCAACATTTATGCCGGTATCGGTTACCATATCGTTTATTTAGACTTAGGAGAACAACTTCTTACTGGTGAGGAGGGTCCTGAGCCAATAGGATCATTTCAGAGTTGGGAAAAAGCACGTGGATTGTCTATCGGCTTAGGTGGCGACTTTGGCGTAAAAATTGGATTAGGAACCACAGGTAAATTTATTGAATCTCACCTGGGACTACTGAAATCTGGCTCCGAATATGAAGAAGCAAAGGCAGAAGCCTATGCCTGGGATTTTGGGGGGATCGTTGAGATCCCGCTGTTTAAATTATTGAACGACCCTCTTCATTTCACATTTGAAGGACACCAATTGCATCCATTTTTAAATCCAGCTTTGGGTTATTCATTAAATAATTATGGGAATGAAATAACCTACCATCTTGAAGAACAAGCCGATCCTTTGCCACGATCTGCAAGAGTCGGATTTCGCATGAATGCTGGGATAATGCTCAGTGATGAAAATTTAATTTGGAAAATCGTGGCGTTCAATTGGGGTAGGAATGCAGAAGATTTGTTGATCAAAGAAAGAAAACCGCCAGATTTTAAGGTAGAATATCAGGGTTTAATGGGAGACATCAATTTCGTTAATGATTTAATTTGCTGGAAGCCAAATGAAAAAATCGTCAAAATGCAGGGCTGGCAGTTGAATTGCCTGGAAACATTTTATTACCGCAAGGGAAGTTATGATGATCCCGATGGAAAGGTTCAATATAAAACAACTGGATATGGCTTTGGTCTGGCAGGATTACTTAACCTGGGTCGTATTGTCTTTCCGGAGAATAACACGATAAAATTTATCGCAGAACATATCGATATTCAATATCATTGGAGCGAAATGGAAATTGAAGTCGAACATCCACTTCATGGAACTCAATTTAAAGGTATAAATTTGGTTATTAAATAACCAAAATGCCAAAAACATTATGACCTTACCATCGTGAAAGGAACCTTTATATGGATTTACCTGATCATTATAAAGCCTATCTTGTTACCAAGGATAATGAAAATCATGCTTCCGCATCAATCGTTGATCGCCCATTTGATGATTTGCCGAAAGGAGAAGTGGTGATTAAGGTTGCATATTCATCTTTGAATTACAAAGATGCTCTATCGGCAACTGGCAATCCCGGCGTAACCAAGAATTATCCCCATGTACCAGGAATCGATGCCGCTGGCGTGGTGATAGCAAGCGAATCGCGGCAGTTTCAAGTCAATGACAAAGTTTTAGTGACTGGCTATGATCTCGGTTCTAATACCGATGGTGGTTACGCCGAATATATAAGAGTTCCAGCAGACTGGATAGTCCCTTTGCCTGATAAATTATCTTTAAAAGAGAGTATGATTTATGGGACAGCAGGATTTACTGCAGCAATTTGTATTAAGCAATTACAAAGAAATGGTGTTCGTCCAGAACAGGGAGCAATTGTTGTCAGCGGTGCAACTGGTGGCGTTGGATGCATGGCTGTTGCTATTTTAGCAAAAGAAGGTTATACTGTAGTCGCAAGTACCGGTAAAGCAGATGCCCATGAGTTTTTAAAGGAGCTTGGAGCCACACGAATTATCAGTCGTGAAGAATTAAATGATCAATCAAATCGTCCCTTACTGAAATCAACCTATGCTGGAGCAGTAGATACAGTCGGTGGCAATGTATTGGCAACCATCGTTAAATCCATTCAAGTACAGGGCAGTGTAGCAGCCTGTGGTGTGGTTGCAGGTTCAGAGCTGGATTTGACTGTTTTTCCGTTTATTTTGAGAGGAGTGAATTTGTTAGGTGCAGATTCTGCTCTATGGCCGATGGGACCGAGGCGTGAGATATGGCATAAGTTAGCCACAGACTGGAAATTCGACAAATTAGCATCCGTGGCACAAATGATCAGCTTGGAGCAATTAGACCAACACATAGCAAAAATTTTAAAAGGACAGATAACAGGACGTGTCATCGTAACCTTAGAATAATCTTAAGGAAAAAATATGGCGAAGTATTTACAATCGATTTATCCAGGTAGGCAGGAATTTGGCTGCTGACCTATTTGGCGTTGCCTCAGTAGTATTCGAGCATCCAATTCATAATTACCCAATAGATACCTGGGCTGTTTCGTTAGGAGAAGGGACGCAGGATGTGCAGAAGCTGGTGATTTTTAGGGAGATTATGAAATTGTGATAATATTAGAATGAACTTTCTATTTGCTATCAAATCTATCCCCATGAAATTTCTTATATAGTTCGATCGCTCTTTCAGTTTCTGGTTTTTTGTCTTGAAACGATAAAAATTTAATCCAATCACTGAGTACTTTTTTTTGAATGGTTAATTCACGTTTCGTTAAAATTTTAAGGTCTTCCATTTCTAAAATGATTGTTTCTGTTCTATCCCAATTTCTTTTTAACCAGAGTTGTCGCAATGCATTGATGAAAGCATTCTGGCAATTTTTTTTAAAATCATTATTATCCGGGTAACGATAGTAAGCATCTGCCGTCACTTCAAAAGCCTCATAGAATTTCTTCGCTTTAAAAAGCTCTTGACCCCAACGATAGTAGAGCGAAATCTCAAACTTCCTATTGGATCGGGAGTCTTCATTAAAACATTGTGCTAAGCCAACATATTCATAGGCTTTTTCATAGTTGTCATCTTCTGAATTAAAAATCGCCAGATTATAACAGATTAAGCCAAGCAATTCGGTGTTATTAATGCTTCGACCTCTGGAATGTTCATAAGCATAAAGCCGATCAAGACCAATTTTTAATGCTTCATTTTCTGGATAATATTTTAATAAATATTGTGAATAGCTCTGGAGATTTTTCATAATATTAAATCCCATTGACGTTGTATTCTCGACCATTATCTGTTGAGTGAAATTGGTAAAAATTGTATAAACATGAGTTGGAGTTTCAAATGCTTCAGTCGTCAGACCAATTTCTTCACAGATGAGATTATAAAGCACAGTTGCACTGACACAGTTGTATTCCTTATTTTCAATAATATCGAACAGTGTCGTTGCTTTTTCCTGATAATCGTTCAGCCAACTGGTGTGAAGATAAAGAAATAACTTTTCAGCAGTTATTATCCTATCAAAACCAATTAGATTTTTTTCTTTTATATTTTGAAGAATTTCATTAAACCATTTCAAACCCTGCTCAAGGCCTGCAGATTTTTCTGCACCGGAGATGATAAACGCGGCCTCAATCCTGGAGAAATTGTCCAGTTGTCCATCAGAGATATCTTGATACAAATGTTCAGATAAGGTTTGACTAATTGAGGGATCAACTGTGGATAAACATAAACAGATAATACAAATTGTACGCATATTTTAAAATCACCTTTTTTCATTAAGAGTTTCGAAATCGCAGTTATTACATTTTTTGTCTATGGCTTCATAAGGCGGATCTGCAGTTAATATCATCCATATTTTACTGTATCGGAATGTCAAAGTTCTAAAAAAAAAACAATGATACTGGATTCTCGATACTTGATTTTGAAATATCCAATATCAAGTATCATCATTAATCATTGCCCCGAAAAATGACGCATCTTCGATATGCAAAGCTATGTTCTTTTATCTCACTACCTATGAATACATATTGATATTCAAATTTGTTTTTAATCAATATAGAGAAGTGTTCTGTAATTGTCAAGCAGATTTTCACCGTCAAATAAACAACGTAATGTTGTAGTAAATGAATTAACAAAAGCATTATCAATGTAATGCCTTATTATAGTTGGTCTTGGTGAATGAATGATTCTGTTGAAAAACAACTTTCCTAAAGCTAATAGGTATCAAGACTTCAATATATAAATATATTTAATAACACTATATAATGTACATTCTCAAGCTTTAGGAAAGGTCAGACACACTAAATCGACAAGATAATGAATAGACCAGGTGTCTCATAGAAACCTGGTCTGTCGACTTGTTTACTTCATCCAGTTAAATAGACACAAAAATTTTATAATATGGTTAAATAGAATTGATGTTTTAAGTTCATTTTGTTATATTTTATATATTGAATTCTAAAAAGTAGAGAGGTTCATGATGAGAAGAATTATTGGATTAGTTTTATTAATATCGTTAATGGTGATCAAGTCTGTATGGGGACAACAACAAATTACGTTTAAATTAATCGCCTCACCAATTACCAAATCTGTCACATTGGTCGGTGATTTTAACAATTGGTCAAAAACAGCAAATCCAATGTCAGATCCAGATGGTGATGGAATTTGGGAAACTACCATGATACTCGAACCCGGAGAGTACCAATATCGTTTTTTACTTGATGATATCCATTGGATTAAAGATCCAGCAAATCCTATTTGGAAAGGAGAACATAGCAATTCTATTCGTTTGGTGAAGAGTCCCCAGCAACCTGAGTTAAGAGATATAAGACCTGATATTGGCGCCACCATTCGATCTTCATACCTGGCTATCGAAGCCCAATACATAAACGGAATTGGAGAACATGGGCTGGACGTTAATAACACCAAAGTTTTACTAGATGGAAAACAACAAAATTTTAGTTATCTCGAAAATTTGAGCAAAATTGAATGTAACATAAATCAGGTTGAAGATGGAGAATATCAGGTTGAAATTCAGGCACAGGATTTAGCAGGGAATCAAGCACAACCGGTTTCAAGTTTCTTCTTAATCAATAATTCCAATACTCCTCCAGTAGTGGATGCTGGATACACAATCGTTGCTGATGTTAATAGCATGGTCCAATTAAATAGAGGCATCTGCTTTGATCCAGATAAAGATCCAATTCGAAATTATAATTGGAAATTGATTTTTAAACCAGATGGTAGCGAAGTTAGAATGGATAATCGTAACACTGTTTTTCCAAATTTCATACCTGATAAAGCCGGACGATATATATTTATACTTAAAGTGAATGATGGTCAGGCGGAAAGCGACATCGATAGTGTTGATGTTTATGCATTTGCCAAGCGAAATTATCCAATAGAATTTAGCCTGTCAGATTCGGCATTTACTGCAATTTACAAAACCTCAATTGATTCTGTTGCTGTTGCAGGAGAATTCAATCGCTGGTCTGAAACCGCAAATCCAATGAACGATTATAATAAAGACGGAATTTGGACAGTATGGATCGATCTTGATCCAGGAGAATTCGAATACAAATTTATCGTCAATGGTGAGCATTGGATAACAGATCCGAATAATTTAGTAAAAGTTGCTGACGGTTGGCATGGGTTTAATTCTGTTGTCACAGTTTCAAATTTGGCTCCAGTTGTAGATGTGAAAGCTACTTTCGGTC